>Ga0209541_10000213_pt1 | contig 110138 bp, 123 predicted proteins | sample RifCSPlowO2_01_FD_184027 | JGI IMG/M metagenome (GOLD analysis project Ga0209541, IMG submission 184027) | Groundwater microbial communities from Rifle, Colorado - Rifle CSP2_plank lowO2_0.1 (SPAdes) (version 2) | ecosystem: Environmental > Aquatic > Deep subsurface > Groundwater | place... | reverse complement strand
TATGAACCCCAAGAGGCCTATTATGAGTATTCCCGCTCCTGTTACCTTAACTACTGCTTTAAACTCCTCTTTTTTCGGTTTTTTTGTTACTGTGTATACTCTTTTGCATTTGATAAAGAAGCTTTTTAGCTTCAAGAACGGGTTTTGTATCATTTTTTTCAAATGCGTGTGGGCTGTTTATAAATGTTCCTTTTCCTTTTTGGTTTTTTAGCTTATTATGTAGTTACTAACTGGTAGTTATAAATAGAAAGGTTTATAAATGTGGAATCTTTCGTTTTTTAAATATTTGGAGGTAATAATGGGATCTATAGAACAATTTGTTACTACTCGATTAAAGGCTTTTGGAAGCGAAACAAAGACTGCTCTAAAGGCTTTGGGAAGAGGTGTTTTGGACTCTGTAACAGATGATAGTCCTCGTCCAAGCGATATTACTCGTATTTTAGCTGAAGCACGAGGTCATATTGATATGTATCCGGCTATTATTCCTAGTGTGGGTGTTCCCGGTCTTGACCTGAAGATTACTTACTCCGATATCTTTGGCAGTTCTTGGTATGAGCTACTCCCCCTTGGTATTCGACCTGGTTTATTTGAAGGTGCTTCTCCTGAAAAGGGTCTTCTCGTTGGAGAAACTGAATTTTATGAAGGTAGATTAGCAGCTGTTGATAGGTATAATGATTCTATTGCTAGCAGATATATTTGGTAATTTAACCAAGAAATTCTATGCCTAGTTCAGATGCCATAACCTTTTTTTCTTTTTCTTTTAGCTTAAGACGTGGGCCGAATATTTGCGGAGATTCTACTCCTGTTACAATAAGCATTGCCCTTATTGTTCTGTGAAGGTCCTCTGAGATTTGTGCCCCCCAGATAATTCTTGCATCGTCAGAGAGCTTTTCAGAGACTGTTTCAACGACTTCTTTTGCTTCTTTGAGACTCATATCTTTTCCGCCACAGACATTGATGAGTGCTCCGTTTGCACCAGTGATGTCTACATCAAGAAGGGGACTGTTGATTGCTTTTTGGACTGCTTCTTTTGCCCTATCTTCTGTGTCGCTCTCACCCACCCCAATCATTGCAACACCGCCTTTGCCCATGACTGTTCTTATGTCAGCAAAGTCTAGGTTAACCAGGCCTGTTTTTGTGACAAGTTCTGCTATACCACGAACAGCGTTTGTTAGAATTTCATCCGCCACCTTAAATGCTGTGTGTAGGGGTAAATCTGGAGCCAGTTCAATTAGTTTATCGTTTGGAATTACAATGAGCGTATCACAATTATTTTCCATTCTTTCTAGACCGACCATTGCATTGTCATAGCGTCTCTGCCCCTCCATGCTGAATGGGATTGTTACTACCCCGACTGTTAGGGCACCTATCTTTTTTGCTATTTCTGCAACAACAGGTGCTGCACCAGTTCCTGTCCCTCCCCCAAGTCCGCAGGTGATAAATACCATATCTGCTCCTTGGAGTTTTGATTTAATATCATGCTCTGATTCTCTTGCTGCTTCTTCTCCAACTTGGGGGAGTGATCCTGCACCAAGCCCTCTTGTTATTTCTTTTCCAATAAGGATTTTATCTTCTGCTCTTGTGTAGAGAAGGTCTTGTGCATCTGTGTTTATTGCAATAGTTGTTGCACCAATTATTCCAATTTCGGACATTCTGTTTATTGTATTGTTTCCTGCTCCTCCAATTCCAGCTACCTTTATTTTTGCAGACTGCTGTGCGATAATTCTCTCTAGTTCTTCATCTATGTCTGTTGTCTTTTTTGGCTCATCTTTGAAAGTTATACTGCTGTACCTGTCTTGCGCTATATCCATCTTCTTTTTTTGCTCCTTAAAAGAAACAGCATGTATTATATATAAATACTTATCTGTTTTTTATCCTTTATTTTTTGAACTCCAGCTCATTTATAGCTGGGATAAGTGTTGGAATCTTCTTTTTTAAGAACTTCTGGTGCTGCGAGGGAATCTCATCTTTAACAGTAGCTTTTTGCCCTTCTAGTTCAATATCTGGTTCTTTTCCAAGGGCTATTTTGAGTATACTCTTGAGTTTTTCTTTGTTATCTTCAAGCACTCTTTCTATTGTAAATGTATAAGTTATTTCCTTTCCTGCAAGGGGGTGGTTGAAGTCAACCATAACCCTTCCTCCAGATACAACCCTTATAACCCCTATGTTATCGTCTACAATTATTTGCATGCCTCTTTGGGGTGTTACTTTTTGTTCCCTTAGTTTGCTTGTTGGTATGAGTTGCACAAGCTTAGCACTTTTTCTACCAAATGCTTTTCCCGGTTCAATAGAGACGGTGTATTCTTTTTTTACTTCCTTTCCTTCAAGCGCCTTTTCAAAGCCTTCAATTACCTGATGTTCTCCTATACAAATTGTGATTGGGCCTTGGTTGTGCTGATGAAGGTTTTCTTTTTGTGCAAGCGCATTGTCAGTGGTATCAAAGACCTTTCCTGATTCTTTTATTTTTGCTGTGTAGTTTACCTGAATAAAATCGCCTTTTTTTGTTGTCATGCGTTGACTTTCATATTTTTTGTTTAAAAATCTTTGGATTTTTGATCCTGTTAATTTATTGTATGGGCAATCGGCTTAAGGGGGTCTTAAGGGAAATAAACTAGCAGATGGATATTATGGTCTTGCGATTTATTTTAACTAGTGACTTATATCATAGCGCACGATTGTTATTTACCTAATTTTAGAATATTCCTAAACCCCGGTGTCCATTCGTCAGTTATCATCAGAACGGAATCTACAATTCTTATAACATAAGGGAATTCTTTTTTTAGGTTTTCAATAATCTTGTAATATTCCTGATAACTACTTACTACCAATTCTAGTTCAATCTGCCAGATATTTCTAATAAAATAATGTATATTTGGAAGATTTGATATATCCCCAAAGAGCCTTTTTTCATCTTCTTTAGTATAGCGGTCTATTTTGATAATTGCTTTATAAAGCTCTAAGCCTAATTTATTTAAGTTGATGCCAATCCGGTATTGGATTATTATCCCTTTATTTTCAAGTTTTTTTAATTTTCCTCTTACAATGATAGCAGTGGATCTTACTTTTTTGGCAAGTCCATTAATTGGAATTCTTGCATTGTTAACAATTTCTCCAAGAATAGCATAATCTAGGTTATCCATCTCATTATTGACAACCCCCCCAGCAAACATTGTTGGTTGAATAATTTTATTGGTGAAATACATTTTAGGATATTGTTTAACATCAACTAAAACATCGCCTTCTTCTTCCACTATGATTTTGTTAAACTTTGATATTAAATCATTTTTCATTTCTAAAAATCCGTAATCACTTTTTGAGAAAACGCCAAAAATTAAGTCCCATCTTCCGGAGCATTTCCCCATCCAGTAAACAATTCCTGAGGCTCTAAGGTAATCAAAAAGTCTCTTTTCTTCTTCTGGGATATTCCTCAGTTTGAGGTAGACCTTATAAATTTTATAGCCCATCTTATGTGGGTTAAAGGCAGCATTAAAGCTAACAATAACTCCTTTGTCAACCATTTGTTTAATTCTATATTCAACAGCCTGTCTTGATTTCTTAACAATCTTAGCAAGCCTTGTCGTGGGGATTCTGCAATTTTTGTCGAGCTCTGCAAGAATCTTTCTATCCGTTTTATCCAGCTTAATTTTAGTAATTTCTACCATATTATTAGCATAAATAATAATTAATATATAAATTTTATTATTTCTGCTTAAAAATTAAAAGAAAGTTTAATATATAATATACTTTTTATTAGTAGTTACAAACTTACAGCTTGGAGGCTTATCAGATATGGACGTAAGGAAATTAGGGTATATTGCTACAGGAATTGCAGCGCTAGGTTTAGCTGGTCTTATAGCAAAAATGGTATTTTCAACATCAAGAATTGAGGGTAAAGTCATTGAAGGTAGAGTGGTCTCTGAGAGATTATTGGAGCAACCCAACTTTGGTTTTATATACAGGGTGGAGATTCGAGATTCAAATTGTAATGTAAGGCCATTTGTTGTTGTTGGTGAAAAACAAGTGTTAAGAAGTCTTGAAGACAGAATTGACATTGGCGATGAAGTGAGTATAATTGATAAAGGACGTATTCATCCTCTAAGTCTTGATAGGGTTATCCCCCCTTCGTTAATCACTAAAAAAGCTGAAAAGGACGGCGTAGTGTTATCAAATGAAATGGTAATTCCTTATTGTAAAGTTAGGGATATATTGCCTTTTGATTTTGGTAATATCTATGTTATTGACCCGGGCCTTGGTTCCCAGTATTATTTTCAAATATTTGATGAAGGCGATAGAAAACCATACTTCTACCAAGAAATAACACTAAAAAATGAAAAGCGGAAGACAATGGAAGGTCCAACAAAGATTGCAAAGTGTTTTGAGCTTGAATATAAATATGTTGGAAAAAGTTTTCCAATATGGGAGACAATTGTTTTTAGAGTTCCAAACCAATATGGGGATGTATTACGAAAACTTTGCACAGCTGAAGAGAAAAAGCAACAAATTCCAGATAGATAAAAAATAAAGAGAGAATTAAAACTATCTTTAGAATAGTATTCGTCTACCCAAAGTCTTAATCACCCCCATATAAATGAGTCCAGTGTTATGTGAAATTTTTATATTTGAGAATAGGGAAAAATAAAAGTATTAAGTTAGTTTAGCATCTATTTTATATCACTTTGAATTGTTTAAGACTTCTTTGGTTACATTGGTGTTCTTATTAATTCTATCTTTAATCGTTTTTAAAGTTGCTTTGACATCTTAACTGCATATGCTCCCCATTCCAATCGATAATAAACATGGCGGTCTTTGAAACATTATCTTTTTATATTCTGTTTTTTTCTTCTTATTGAATGGATGCTTACCGTCTTTCTTTTGAGGAGGTTTTTAGTTCGCTTCAAACTTCAGAGAAGGGGCTTTCTTCTTTTGAGGCTGAAAAACGCCTGGCACAGTTTGGTCCAAACAGCCTTCCTTCAAAGAGTGGCACATCTGCTTTAAAAGTCTTTTTTCGCCAGTTTTCGAGTTTTCTTGTCCTGATACTTATTGGTGCTATTATCATTTCGTTTGCTATTGGCGAATTTGTAGATGGTTTTGTTATACTTTCTATTCTTATTTTAAATGCTGTGCTTGGTTTTATCCAGGAATATCGTGCAGAGAAGTCCCTTTCTGCACTCCGCAAGCTGAGTTCTCCTTCTGCTATTGTTGTTAGAGATGGTATTTCCAGAAAAGTTCCTGCCTCTTTAGTTGTTCCAGGAGATGTAATTCTTCTTAGAGAAGGGGACCATGTTCCAGCAGATGCACGTATTTTTGCTTCTTTTAGCCTTGCTGCTGATGAATCTTCACTTACTGGAGAGTCCGCACCTGTTTCGAAAGTTATTGCACTCTTCTCAAAAGAACTTACTCTTGCTGACCAAAAGAATATGGTCTTCTCAGGAACACCTATTGTACGTGGCAGAGGCAGCGGAGTTGTTACTTCAACAGGCATTTCGAGTGAAATTGGTAAAATTGCCAAGCTTCTTACTACTATTGATGATGAACCAAGCCCTTTACAAAAGAGGCTTGGCATTCTAGGGCGCTGGATAGGTGTGCTAACAATTGCTGTTGCTATTCTTGTTTTTTTCCTTGAGTATTTTGGTGGTACTCCTTTTGATGAGGTTCTTTTGGGTTCGATTGCTCTTGCTGTTGCTGCTATCCCCGAGGGTCTTCCTGCAGTAGTTACTATTTCTCTTGCGCTTGGCGTTAGGCGCATGGTGCGAAGGCATGCACTTATTCGTCGCCTTCCTGCTGTCCAGACACTTGGCGGCACGACAGTTATTTGTTCTGATAAGACAGGTACCCTTACCATGGACCAGATGACTGTCACTTCCGTCTTTGTTGATGGCAAGGTTATTTTGGTTTCTGGAGAGGGTTACTCTCTTAAGGGCAAGTTCTCTGATTCTACAAAAGACCTTTCTTTTCTTTTGCGTATTGGTGCCCTTTGCAATGATGCCCAGATTGGCGAAAAGGGTGTTTTTGGCGACCCTACCGAGGGAGCCCTTCTTGTAAGCGCCAAAAAGGGAGGGCTTGATTTAAAGGACCTTTCTTTTTCATATCCTCGTGTTGATGAGATTCCGTTTAGTTCAGAGCGGAAGATGATGAGCACTTTTCATAAGGCTGGTTCACACTATGAACTTTATGTAAAGGGTGCTCCCGATGTTCTTTTAGCAAAGTGTACCCATATTCTTTTTAATGGAAGGGTTGTTTCATTAAATTCTTCATACCGTGAAGAAATTCTTCTTGCCAATGAGTCATTTGCCAAAGAGGCTCTTCGTGTTCTTGGCTTTGCCTATACCCCTTCCAGAAATACCTCTTTTGCAGAGGAGCGTCTTATTTTTGTTGGGTTGCAGGGGATGATTGACCCTCCAAGACCAGAAGTCAAAAAAGCCATTCAGGTATGCTCTGATGCAGGCATTCGTGTTGTGATGATTACTGGAGATCACCCACTTACTGCCGTTGCTATTGCAAGGCAGCTTGGGATTAGCGGGTCTGTCCTTCTAGGCGTTGAACTTGATTCAATAGGTGACCTTTCTAAGATTGTTGGGGAAGTTGGGGTCTATGCACGTGTTAATCCTGTCCATAAACAGAAGATTGTCCATGCATTAAAACAAATGGGCCACATTGTTGCAATGACTGGAGACGGTGTTAACGATGCTCCATCTTTGAAAGATGCCGATATTGGCATTGCTATGGGTATTACCGGAACAGATGTTGCTAGGGAGTCTGCTGATATGGTTCTTACTGATGACAACTTTGCTTCCATTGTTGATGCTGTAGAAGAAGGGCGTGGAATATACGACAATATCAAAAAGTTTGTTAATTACCTTTTGTCTTCAAATTTAGGCGAGGTTTTTGTTCTTCTTTTTGCCGCCTTGTTGTCTTTTCCCCTTCCGCTTGTTGCAACACAAATCTTGTGGATAAACCTTGTTACTGATGGCCTTCCTGCTACGGCTTTAAGTGTTGACCCTCCTGCAAGGGGCATTATGCGCCGCAGTCCGCGCCTTCCGAAAAGCAATATCCTTTCCCGCAACATGGGGCTTAATATTTTCTCTATCGGATTTCTTGTAGCTGTTGGAGTGCTATTCCTTTTTTCTGTTTATTCTTCTGATATTTCACATGCACGTACTGTTGCCTTTACTTCCCTTGTCGTTTTTGAGATGGTCCGCCTTCATATGGTGAGACGACAATACGGGGTTGGCATGTTTTCTAATTTCTGGCTTTTGGGCTCTATACTCCTCACTATTATTTTGCAATTTATTGTTGTGTATACTCCTTTTGGCAGGTTCTTTGAGGCAGTTGCCCTTTCATTTCTTGACTGGGTTCTTATTTTTGCAGTTGCCCTTGCCTTATTTGTTTTTGGTACACTTTCTAACACAATCATACGTAGACTTACTAAAGAGACTGATTGAGGATTTACCGAAATTCTAATATAGTCTTTTTAATGGGCTTTTCTTATGGTTTTACATAAACTTTTTTGGGATGACCCTTATATGACTGAATGTGATGCTAAAGTTGTTTCTATTGATGGAACAAAAGTAAAATTAGATAGGACGATTTTTTTTGCCTTTTCTGGTGGCCAAGAATCTGACAAAGGAACTATTGGTGGCGTGGTGGTAACTTCTGCTGTTAAAGAAAGGAATAGGGAAGGCATAGTTGATATTACTTATGAACTTGAAAAAGAGCCTTTTTTTGCAGTGGGTGATACTGTTTTAGTATCTATTGATGGAGGTCGTAGGGAACGTCTTAGAAGGTTGCACTCTGCAGCCCATGTGGTTTATTATTTTATTATCGCAAAGCTTGGAGAACTTGAGGTTATTGGTTCGAATATAGCTTCTGATAAGGCTCGTCTTGATTTTCTTTATGAACATCCTTTGAACCCTATCCTTACAGAGATCGAGAAATTAGTCAATATTTTCTTATCAAAAAATCATAAAATTGTTAGTGAGCCAGACTCAACAAAATCAGATTTACGATGGTGGGTTTGTAATGGATGGAGGATGCCTTGCGGAGGAACACATCCAAGGTCTACTGGTGAGATAGGCAATATTTCTTTAAAAAGAAAGAACCTTGGGGCTAGTAAAGAGCGTGTTGAGATTGTTCTTTGCTAAATTTTAAAGATAAACAGTATATCTATCAAAAAACGGATGTACCGTTTAGTGTTTCTCTTATGGTTCCTACCAAACCAGGTTCCTCTTCAATATTGGTTAGTGCATCAAGTATGGTTTTATTATTGCCTTTCTTTAGATTCTTGTAGTTTGCTATACTACTTATAACTCCGCGTCCGAATCTTATCAGTGTATCTGTTCCCAAAACTGCCCAAATGTAGGGTGATACTGATTGTGGCAGAATGAATTCACTTGCGCCAACCATTATTATTTCTCCTAAAAAGGCCTTGCGCAGGTATGCAAAATTTTGCTGGGGGTTTTTTTGTACATATAAGGCTGTTTCTTCTTTAGTTCCAAGAAGGTAAGTTCTTATTGATAGTCCTCCCAATTTCACCTTGAGAATGTTTTTCTTTATTTTTTAAACTTTATTGGGGGCAGATCATATTCTTCTTTTTGTTGCTTCTCTTGCAATATATGCAAAGATGAAAAATAGGGCAACAAGCCCAACCAGAATCAACAGTTGTGTTTTGAATGTACTAATATGCGTGTTAAATAGGATGAGCCTTCTTATTATTTGCTCACTTATGACAAAGGGGTTGTATCCTACAATCTGGCGTGCTGTTTGCGGAAGGGTTTCGAGTGGAAGGATTGTGTTCGAAAAAAAGAGCATTATGCTTGCTGCTCCAATTGCTCCGAGGGTTGCTGTCTCTTCAGTTCTGAAAACGTATCCTATAACTGTTCCAAGCATGATAAAGAACCCGGCTATGAGAAGAAGGATAAAAAAGACACTTGTTGTTGATATTGTCAGTGGCAATTTCAGGAAGAAAAACCCAATACCGAACAGAATGATAAGTTGCAGTGTGACAACAAGCCCATTAGATATAAAATTCCCTATTAATTGTGTTATGGTCTTTGTTGGTGTGATGAAATTCCTGAAATACGCCTTTGCTGTCTTCTCCCGAATCACGGTTGTTGCAGCCAGTAAAATACTAATAAACATTACAATTAGAACAAGAAAGGTTGGCAGAAGGAAACTTAGGTGCGTATTTCTTGAACTTACCTGTTCTATTTTCGTTGTTATCGGACTTACAATTGTCTGTGCATTGACAATTTTTATGCTTCCGATTTTACTGTTGATTCCGTCAAGAGCCTGTTTTATTTCACCAATCTGGGCAAGGTTTGTTGTGAGCGAGCTAGAGGTGTCTTCAATGCTTGAGAGGATTGATCCACGAATTCCATCAGCACCATTTAGTTTATCATTTATAAGTGCTACATAGGTCCCTACCTCTCCTTCAAGTGTTTCTACATATTCGCTTAGGTCTTTTACCTTTGATGAACTTAGGTTATTTTTTGTTCGAACTTCTTTGATTTCTTCTTTAATGAATGTAAAGTTGTATGGCACGGTGGGTACAGTTAGGTTGAGGCCATCAATATTGGTTTTAACTGCCCCAAGGCCGGTTTTTGCTGCGTTTGTTCTTGACGAGAGAGTTTCGCTTAATGTTTTTATTCCAGTGGTGTCATCTTTTGCATTTTCAAGCACATCTAAGATATTACTTGTTAAGTCAAGACTTACCTCTGAAGCTTTTGTTTCTATTCGTGAGATGATTGTGTTTGAGAGAAAAGAAGCTAAATTGATTCTTGATTCATCAACAAAGAAAATTATTTCATTTGATGCTGAGTTATCGATTGTCATTCCTGGCGGGAACAAAACACATATGTGTGCTTCACCAAGTGTGACCTGCGCCCTGCACATTTCTTCTGACTCTACCTTTGTTACAGTATACTGTTCATCCTGCAGGATACTTACAATTGAGTCACTCAATTCTGTATATGCTTCACTGTATGTTGCAACTTTGAGATTATAGAGGGATGATGAATTGAATGATATTCCAACAAGTAAAATGAGAATGAGCGGGCTAAACAAAATGATGAGTGCTGAGGTTCTTGAGCGTACAAGAAGTTTTATATCTTTCAGGATGATTGATGCTAGCTTTGCCAGAAACGACCCTATTTTTGTTTCTTTGTGTGCGCTTTGGATGATTATTTTCTTTCCTTGTTCTATCTTGTCTATTCTCTTTGCTGGCTCAGGCATTGCCTTTCCTCCTTGTTAGAGATTCAAAAACTTCTTCAAGGGACGGCTTTGCTACGCTAACCTCAAGCAAGTGCTCGTCATTTTTTAACAATGCTTTTGTAAGGCATTGCAGCATTTCTTGGGGTGCTGGCGTGTAGATTACTGCTTTGTTTGATTCAATTATTGTGTTGTTAATCTTACTTTTTGGTAACTCTGCAATCACTTTTTTATAGTCACCAGGAGTACTTGAAAATGTAATCTCCTCATTTTTAGTGTATGCTTCTTTTAGTGCGACAGGTGAACCAACCCTTATGATCTGCTTTTCATGAAGGATTGCAATCTTGTTACAGATACCTTCAAGTTCAGATAGCAGATGCGATGTTATCACAACTGTTGTGCCATTGTCCCTGATTCTCTGAATGAGTGACAAGACCTCTTTTCGAAGCACAGGGTCAAGGTCCGCTGTTGGCTCGTCAAGGACAAGCACTGTTGGCTTATGAATCAGTGCGCAGGCAATGTCCAGTCGGCGTTGCATTCCTGTAGAGAGGTGTTCTGCAAGGATATGTCTTGCATCTTCAAGCTCAACCAATGCAAGAAGTTCTCCAACCCAGGGGTAAATTGTTCTTTTTGGAATGTCGTAGAGTCTTCCAAAATAGCTTAAGTTTTCCTCAACTGTCAGATTTGTATAAAACGATCCGGACTGGGTAACAAACCCAAACAGCTTTTTTACAGAATCTTTGTAGTTTTTGATAATATCCTTTCCCTGAAAGCTTATCTTTCCTTTACTAGGCTCAACAAACCCGATTAGGATGTTGAGCAGGGTTGTTTTTCCAGACCCTGACAGTCCAACAATACCAAAAATTTCTTTGTATCCGATAGTCATGTCAAGATTGTTTAGTATAAGATGCTTGCCAAAGTGTTTGCATATCTTTGAAAATTCTATTAGTGGCTGTTCTGGCATTATAGGTCTTTTTTTGTGGAGATTATTAAACGTTTTTCGTAATTTTATAGTGGTCATTACAGAAAGATTTATATATTAGTTACTATCTATAAGTGACTATGTCTTGGAGGGATTATGATTGAATTTAGTTGCTTGAAATGTGGTATGATTTATACTTGCAATGAGAGACCAACTCAGATGCGCTGTACTTGTGAATCTGAGGTGTTTTCTGATGCAATTACTATTTAGAAAAGCAAAAGCACACCATAACCAACAAGGCATCCTATTGTTAAAAAAGGCATTGCTGGATAGTATCTTTTCTTCTTTGATATAAGAAATAGCCCTCCCAAAGCTGCCGTGACAAAGATAGGCATTACAAAGGTCTTTATGCCAAAGCTTGCATAGATTGTTCCTGTGAATATAAGCGGAAATGCAATATCTCCTCCCCCTAAAATTGCTGTTTTCCCCCCATATGGAATGAAAAATCCAGCAAATACCTGTGCTTTTTCCTGAAACTTTGCAAGTTTTACCATATGCTTTGTTCCCCAAACAGCCCAGATATCATAAATTGAAACAGCTAGAAGGAGCATGGTTGCCCAGAATGCATTCAGGAGTGGTGAGAAAAGTACAGCAAGGGCTCCATAGGCAAATACTTCTGTAAGGTTGTGTATGATAATATTCCTTTTGAAAACCTTGAAGAATGCAAAAACATATGAAATTAGAAGCGCAAGCGTTTCCTGAAGAAATACAGCAATTGAGACTCCAATGACAAGTCCTGAAGCAAGGAAGAACCAGACTTTCCAGAGTTTACTTAGTCTAAAACGTGCGAATATTAAAACAATTGCAGTTGCAACACCTATCATAAGCGCAATTGTAAATGCTGCCCCCTTTTCTGTTACATCTGGGCGTTCAAGTGCAAACGGAAGCTTATTTGTTTCGTAGTGCTTTATGAGTGCTATGCCAACAAATTGTGAGAGAAGGAAAAGAAAAAGGAGAATAAAGATAATGCGTTGTGGGTGCTTCATATTGCTGGAAGAATTTTTTTCTTTAAAAACCTTCGCTCTATTTGTATCCCATGCCTGCTTTGACTGTTCTTTCTACGTATTCTCCTATTTCTTGCGCCCTTATCTTTAGTTCGTCACTTGTGTGATACGGTGTTTTTTCTCCAATGATGTGCGCAACCCTTTCCAAAAGATCAGCTTCAGCTTTTGGAATCATGTTTGTTGAACTATAGAAGGAGGTTATGAAAAAACAGGTGAATTAAATACAATAATTATAACTTATTAAGTTTTTCAACGTACTCTCCGATTCTTTCAAGGGCCCGCCTATCTTCTTGCGCAATCCCTTGTCTTTTATTTATGGCATGACTGATGCCTTCTTGTGCGCTTGTTATGTAGGATTCTATCATTCTTCCTGCGTTGTACCTTTCATAGGTTATAAACTGTTGTGATACGTTTATGTGTGTTGGAAAGTATGGTTGCTGCTTTTCTGCAAACTGATCATGATATGGTTTATCACAGATTTGCCTTCTTGCATTTTTTCCTATTGACCTAAGTCCTTCATAAATCCCAATCAAAATTGCATCATTTATCCTCTCTTTTACAGGCTTTCTAGAAATTCTTTCTGTGGTCTTTTTTCCAGCCACGGTTGCTTCTCTTCCAAATCCATATTCTAAAAAAGATATTATCTCTTCATAAGGTATGCTTAATAAAGGACTTAATAGGAATCTCATCATGCTTTCTTCAATGCGCCCCATCCCGGCGTCACCTGCATCAAACAACCCACTCAGAACTCTTCCTTCTCTGGTTGTACCATAAATAAAGAAATGATGTGGATATTCGTCACCATGTACATACGTTTTCTCTTCTCCATCTAATAGAGGATAGGCAATTCTTCCTACATGTGGTGCCATTTCTTCTAAGGTTCTATCAGTAAGGCTTTTTTCTATTTTCGGGATACCTTCTCTTACTTGCTGTAGTGTTACTTTTCCCTTTTTTATAAAATTCCATCTCAAACTTGCTTCAATATGGGGCACCATCTTTAACCAATAATCTTCAAGGTCAAGCTGGTGCTCCTGTACAAGCCTTGCTAATCCTTCTTCACTTTTGACCCCCCTAAGGCGGTGCATTCCAGTGGCTCCTAAGTCTACCATTGTGTCAATGGATGATTCTATGATATTTCTCTTTAAATTACTTAATTCCTTCATCCTTTCTTTTATGGATGTTTCTTCTTTTTCTTCAATAAATTTGTCTTGAGCTATTTTGTTTCTCAAAGTTTGCATTTCTTGCAATAGGGCAATACAGTGAAGATCCGTTGTTGGTTCTTCTAGAAATTCATAAACAAATGTTACTGTCCTTTTTGGATTTCCGTTACCGTTTTGTTCTTCACGCATCTGCACATCATACAATTTTGGTGTCTTAACCCTACACCTTTCAAAAAATTGACTGTGTTCAGCCTTTCTCTGATGATATTTTATAAATTCTTCTCCAGGACTTCCTTTAGTCAGAACACTTCTTTGTTTTCCTTCTTCGTATGTTTGTACCATGAACTGCTGCGAAGAACCATCCGCAAACCTTACCGTGGTTTTTCTGTTTGTTGCTGTTTCGAGCGGACCACCATTTATCTCTTCAAATTCAAGTCCTTTGATTGCTTTTTTATATGGTAGGGACCCACTTCTTCCTAAAAGTTGATCGTAATACTTTAAATCTAATAAGAACCCCGTGGGTGGTATCTCTCCATCTACACCTTTATCGTCGGCCATTGTTTTAATCATCTTCTAAACACTATTTTTTGGTATATAAGGCTTTCTTAGGAGTAAACCCCTCTAGCAATCCTATGTGTTGATGCACTAATATCTTTTAGTGTTTCTGTTATAAGTGGTGCCCACTTTTTATTCCAATCTCTTCTGTAAAGATCATCACACTGTTTACCAACTTCTCCTTTTCTATAGGAGAGATTAAACGCCAAGACCATATCTTTAGTATACTCTGCTTTCATCGTTTTGGTGTAATCTTCTTCTAAGCCCTTAACTATTGTGATGATATCTTCTAACAGTTCACCTTCGTTTTTGATATGTTTAAGAAACCTTCCCGTGCGCTTCAAATCGTCGGCTATTCTTTCTAGACGGTGCGCGAGATCCCACGTTTTGAGTAGGATAACTGTCTTTTCTCTTGGGACTGTTACATTTTCTAGGAAATGTTTTATTGTTCGTTGAATAAGGAAGAATAATCTATCAATGTCAATATCCCGCTGCACAATATTGTCCGATAGTTCTTCTTCTTTAACCCGTTGTATATCGTAGAAAATTGACCTTACGAGTATATCCATTCTTTTAATAAGTACTTCATGGGAAATGGTTTTATAGTCTAAGAATCCCCCTATAACTATTTTATCCTTTGTTTGTTCAATGACCTCAACTGCAACTAGTTTATTCTTTACAGTTTCACGGATTGTTTGTTCATACTTATTGATTGATTTACCATTGACCTCAATTGTGTTGTAATCCTTGATATATGAAGCGATAATTTCTCTTTGTATCCTCTCTTGATTTTTTCCTTCACAACTGATAGTTATTTTCTTTTGTACTGGTTCTTCATCTTTGAATTGTGCTGTCAATTCTAGGGCACCGTTCCCGTTTTCTTTTAGGTAAACTTGAGAACCTTTTTGAAGATTATACTTTCTTAACCATCCTTTTGGAAGCGATATTACAAACGAAGAATTTCCAAATCCAATTACCTTTCTTGTTTCCACTAGAGTCCCTCCTATATACCACCTATAGATTATATACTATAGGTATATATAAGTATTTGTATACCCTTTAATGTAAAATTCAGGGGGTGATTGAGATGTCTGAATATGAGCAAGAGTATTTTGATATTGTTAGCGAGGCTGATGATGAAGATATCTATAGCGCTGAGGGGGTAAACTTTTTAGTAGAAGATGATGAGATTTCAGGAAGTGAAGAAGCCTTTATGAGGGGCTATCTTGACGAGTCTGGCCCTTAGTTTTTAAAAAAAGAGGCTTTTTTTATGAGAACAGTTTTTTAAAGAAGCCTTTTGTAGGCGTTGGCTTTTCTTTGTTGAGTTTTCCTAGTTCTTGAATCAATTCATTTTCTTTTTTTGTTATTTTTGTCGGTACTTTTACTATTATGCGAACAAATTCGTCTCCTGTTCCGTAGCCATGGATGTTTTGTACACCTTTTCCTTTGAGTCGAAACACAGTGCCACTTTGTGTTCCTGGTGGTATTTTTATCTTTACATCTCCTTTGAATGTTGGCACCATTATTTCATCACCAAGTGTTGCCTTGGCAAAACTAATTGGAATCTCTAGGTGCAAATCGTCTCCTTCACGTTCAAAGATTTCGTGTGGTTGAACGCTTATAATAACATAAAGGTCCCCATGTCTTCCATCTTGGGTTTGTTCTCCTTCACGGGGAACACGCAATGTTGCTCCATCATCAACCCCAGGGGGTATCTTTACTGTAACTATCTTTTTTTGCAAACTTTGTCCTGCTCCCCTGCAAGCTTTGCAGGGATTTGTTATTGTCTGCCCACCACCACTGCAGTTTTGGCAGGTTATGCTTTGTGAAAACATCCCAAATGGTGTTCTTTGAACCCTTCGGATTATTCCTTTTCCACCACAATCTGTGCATATTGCTTTTTTTCCGTCATCTGAACCAGTTCCTTGGCACTCCTGACATATCCCCCTTCTTTGAAGTCTGATTTCTTTTTCTGCACCAAATACTGCTTCTTTGAAGTCCAGTTTTACTTCTGCGCGAAGGTCTGACCCACGACGCTGTCTTGCTCTTCCTTCACCAAAGAACATATCGAATATACTTCCAGAGAACCCTTGGCCAAATATTTCTTCGAAAACGTCTCCGAAGTCAAAGCCGCGAAAGATATCCTCCTGCGAGTATCGCTGGTCAAATCCTGCATGGCCGAATTGGTTGTATTGCTGGCGCTTCTCGTCATCTGAGAGTACAGCATATGCTTCTGAGATTTCCTTGAACCTTTCTGCAGCGTTTTGTTCTTTTGATACATCTGGATGGTATTTTCTTGCAAGGTTTTTGTACGCCTTTTTAGTCTCTTCTTTTGTGGCATTCTTGCCAATACCCAGTATATCATAATAGTCTTTTTTCGTCATACTTTTTTAAAAAAAGAAAAAGAAGTATTTATTTCTTTTTTCCTTTCTCGTCTACCACTTCAGCATCAACAACATCGTCGTCTTTGCCTTTGTCTTCTTTTTTCTCTTTTTCTTTTGCTGCTGCTTCTTGGTACATCTTTGCCCCTATTTCTTGGGCAACTTTCTCAACTGCTTCAAGCTTTTCCTTTATTTTCTGTGTGTCTTCTGTTTTTAGGGTCTCTTTGAGCTCTTCAAGGGGCTTTTCTACTTTCTCTTTTGTTTCTTTGTCTATCTTGTCTTCGTGGTCTTTTAGCAGTTTTTCTGTGCTGTAGACAAGCGTATCTGCCTGATTCTTTATTTCTACAGCTTCTTTTCTTTTCTTGTCTTCTTCTGCATGCTCTTCTGCTTCTTTACGCATTTTCTCTATTTCTTTTTCTGAGAGCTTTTGCGTTGCTGAGATGCGAATTGACTGCTCTTTTCCTGTTCCTAAATCTTTTGCAGAGACATGGAGTATTCCGTTTGCGTCAATATCAAACGCAACTTCAATTTGGGGTATGCCTCGAGGTGCTGGCGGTATACCTGTAAGTTCAAAACGTCCCAGGCTTTTGTTGTCATTTGCCATTTCCCTTTCTCCCTGAAGGACATTGACTGTTACTGCTGGCTGGTTGTCTGCTGCTGTTGAGAATATCTGCGTCTTTTTTGTGGGAATCGTTGTATTTCTCTGAATGAGCGGCGTTCTTACTCCTCCAAGTGTTTCAATGCCTAGTGTGAGTGGTGTTACATCAAGCAGCAAAATATCTTTTGTTTCTCCAGATAACACTCCTGCCTGAATAGCTGCGCCCGCTGCAACACATTCCATAGGGTCGACGCCCCCCTCTGCTTTCTTACCAATAGAATCTTCTATGAATTTTCTTACACTTGGCATGCGTGTTGGTCCTCCAACGAGGATTATCTTATCGATATTCTTTGTCTGGAGTTTTGCATCTTTTAGTGCTTGCTCTACTGGTTTTTTACACCGCTGAATAATTGGCTGGACCAGCCCTTCTAGTTTGGCTCTTGTAATTTTCATTTGGAGGTGCTTTGGTCCCTCGTTTGTTGCTGTAATAAACGGAAGATTGATGTCCGTGTCGACTGTTGTTGAGAGCTCTATCTTTGCCTTTTCTGCAGCTTCACGAAGGCGCTGCATTGCCATGTTATCATCATTGAGGTCAATTCCGGTTTCACGTTCAAATTCTTTTGTTATGTATTTCATTAGCGCTTCGTCCATATCTGTTCCGCCGAGCTGCGTGTCTCCTGAGGTTGATTTTACTTCAAAAACCCCTTCACCAAAATCCATAATTGTTACATCAAGTGTTCCACCACCAAAATCAAAGACGAGAATTTTGAATTCCTTGTCTGTCTTGTCAAGGCCATAAGCAAGGGATGCTGCTGTTGGTTCATTGACAAGCCTTATAACCTCAAGACCTGCGATTGTTCCTGCGTCTTTTGTTGCCTGCCTTTGATCATCATCAAAATAAGCCGGTACTGTGATTACGGCTTTGTCTACTTTTTCTCCAAGAAACTCTTCTGCATCTCTTTTTATCTTCTGAAGAATAAATGCAGAGATTTGCTGAGGTGTATAAGACTTCCCGTGCAATTTGTATGTAAAAGATGTTCCCATCTTTCTTTTTGCTGCGTGGACTGTTCCCTGTGGGTTGCTTGCTGCCTGTCTTCTAGCAGGTTCTCCAACAAGGACTTGGCTGTCTTTTGTTAATGCAACCACACTTGGAAAAGCTTTTCCATATAAACTTGCTCCTTCTGCGCTTGGAATAATTGTTGGTCTTCCAGCCTGCATAACTGCAGCTGCGCTATTGGATGTTCCTAGATCAATACCTATTGTCTTTGCCATTTTTAACCTCCTTAGGATTATTATCCTTTTGTCCTGCTACGATTACCTTTGCGTAGCGAATCACTTTGTCATGTAGCATATATCCTCGCTGCGCTTCTTCTATAATTATTCCATCCTTTTTTTCTGATGGGGTGATGCTGATGACTTCGTGGTGGTTGTGATCATATTCTTTTTCGGTTGTTTCTATTCTTTTTAATCCATTTTTCTGTAAAATCTGCCAGAGCTGGTCAAAGAGCTGTTTTATTCCTGATGTTTCTTTTTCGTGTTTTAATGCAGCATCAAAGCTGTCCATAACTTCAAGGAGCTGGACCATAAGGTCGCGTTGGGCTTGTTTTATGATTGTTTTATGCTGATTTTCAATGTATTTTTTGTAATTATCAAACTCTGCCTGAAGCCTTTTTAGCTGGTCAAAGTAGGATTCTGCCTGTTTTGCTTTTTCGCATATGCTTTCTATTTCTTTTAGTGGGTCCTTCCAGGATTTGCTTTCTGGTATCTTTTCTGTGAGTTTTTGAAGGTCTAGTTTTTTCATTTTGTTAACCTTAAATCAACAGTTGATGTTAAATTGACTGGTAGGTTATTTATATATTTTTCGGATAATCTTTATAAATACAGGCTTCCTTATACCTATTTTATGGATATTTCTTTTAAGCGCATAACTATTATTCGTAAGGTGCGGCCAAAAGAGTCTTCTCTTAATGAGGATTTGCAGTGGCTTTCCCAAAGTCTTGGGCTTTTTGGGGAGCGAGACAGGGAAAAGTCCTGTTTTCGCGTGTTTTTAGAGCTTTTAAAGGCTGAAAAAGAAGGAAAAATACTTTCCAGTGATGTTCTTGCAAAGAGGGCTCATATTTCTCGTGGGACGGTTATCCATCACATGACACGGCTCTTGGAGTCTGGTCTTGTTACTTCAACAAACAAGCGTTATCGCCTGAAGGTTCAGGATTTGGAGGGGCTTATCTTGGGGGTTGAACAGGAAGTTTACCGTGTGCTTGAGGAGCTTCGGAGTGTTGCCAAAGAGATTGATGAGGATCTTGAAGTTCAATGATTTTTGTTGTTCAGGCTTCTTTTAAAATTTGGGTCTTTATTTTATCACTTTATTCTTATGTTCTTCTTTAATCTGCTTTAGGAAATCCGCCAACTTAATTCCAAACTTTGGTTTATCCCCGCGGGGACGGACTGCAATTACTTCTTTTTCTTTCTCTTTACTACCAATTACGACAATATAAGGAACTTTTTCAAGCTCTGCATCCCTGACCTTTGCTCCGACAGTTTCAGGGCGATAGTCTCCTTCAACCCTGATTCCTGCATCCCTAATTTTTTGTTCGATTTTCTTGGAATAGTTGATCATATCGTCATTGAAACTTAGAACCTTGACCTGTACTGGAGACATCCAAAGCGGGAAGGCTCCCTTATAGTGTTCTATTAAAATACCGAACATCCTCTCAAAAGAGCCGAGCAGGGCCCTGTGCAGGACAATCGGGTGCTCTTTTTTCCCTTCTTTATTTATATATGTAGCACCAAGACGCTGGCACAGATTAAAATCCAACTGTATTGTTGCTAACTGCCAGCTCTTTTCATTAGCATCTTTAGCATGAAAGTCAATCTTGGGCCCATAGAAAGCGCCCTCACCTGGATTGAGATCATATTTAATATTCTGTCCTTTTAGTGTGTCCTTAAGAATTTCTTCAGCACCATCCCAAGTCTTTAAATCACCAACATATTTTTCTGGGCGCGTAGAAAGTTCAATCCGTGTATCTTTGAATCCCAAGATACCATAAACCATAGTAACCAATTTAATCAATTCTTTGATTTCATCATCAAGAGCCTGCAATGTGCAATAAATGTGGGCATCGTCTTGGGTGACTATTCTAACTCTGGACAGGCCTGTGAGTGTTCCCGACCTTTCATCACGATAGACTGCTGCGAATTCGGCAAACCTTACAGGAAGGGTTTTGTAAGAATGGTTTTCCTGTTTAAATATCGTGGTATGAAATGGGCAGTTCATTGGCTTGACTACTAGCTCTTCATTTCCAGACTTTGTAAAAAACATATTTTCACGATAATTATCCCAATGCCCGGATTTTTTAAACAAAGATATTTTTGCTAGATGAGGTGTCCTTACAAATTTGTAGTTTCTTTTTTCTAATTCTGATCGCAAGAATTTTTCTAATTCATGTATAATGATTTCACCTTGCCAGGGAATAAGGGGTAGACCTGGCCCGATATCCTCACTAAGCTGGTAAAGATTAAGTTTCGGACCAATTATGCGGTGATCACTTGGTTTGTAAGCCATGATTGTGGAATTCTATTTAATTATAAAAAGGAATCGGTTTTGGTATAGAATAAGGTCTAGATGAAACAATCTGGATCTGCGCCCATATAATCACCATGTACACCTTCTGCTCTTGCCCTACACCCACCGCAAGCGTATTTAAATGTGCATTCTCCACATTTTCCATGTAGATTTCTTTCTAGAAGGGCGTGTATAATCTATGATTTCTTGTATTCTTCTAAGATTTCTTTTCCATCTTTATTCTTAATGTTGGTAATAGGTTGGTTATGCATTAATGGGCAGGGCAATAAAGTGCCATCTGGTTCTATGCTAAAAGATCCTATCCCAGCTATACAACCCCCAAAAACCCCTTTTGGATATTCTGGTTTATTGGAGGTTAAACACCACTTTAATAAGAGGGATATTTGTGGTCTAATCCTTTTACTGTTTCAAGGAGCCTTTTTTTTGATTCTGCATTGAACCAGAGTTCTTTATTTGTTTTAGCCCTTCCAGCAGGGATAATACTAGATATGGAAAAACAATCTGCCCTCTTGTAGCAGCATACCCTTCATTATATGCTGCGTTTTCTTCAGCATTTTTCCAACCTGATTAATCAAATAGATATTGAAGATATTGAATAACAACTGCGGGGTCAATATGAGGTGCACCTACAAGTAGTCCCATGCTTATTCCTAGGCTTGTTGCATGATATAGCATCATAGCACCTGAAACGGACCCACGCCATGGTCTGCCTATACCCCTTCTGTATATATCCATTTCCTGTTCATTACCCCCTAGTTCACCAAGGTACAGTATCATACTATCCAAAAACGTTGCGACTCCAATATCTTGCATAAGTTCCGTACCTGGCATACCACTACCTGGTATAAAGTGTTTCACCTTCAGATCTTTCCACCCCAGTTTTTTCAAATCTTCTAAGCGTGGCTTTTCCAATTCTTTTTCCAATTCTGAAGGTCTTCTGACCTTTTGATGTTCAGGGTCTAACCTATTTTCTATATGTTCCGATACCATACAAAAGTAGTAATTCATATATATTTAATACTTTTCCTAAAAAAAGTAAATAATCTGGCAAACCTTTATAAATATAGGAATATTTATAGTAATATGGCTTTGGACGAAAAAAACAAGATATTATTTGAACATCTGCTTGCTTATGCGAGGTTTTCCGTAAAAGATCTGGCAATAATCTTGGAAGTTTCAAAAGCTACAATTATAAAAAGACTAAAATTTATAGAAGAAAACGATTATATTTCAAGATATGATGCCATAATTAATTGGCAGAAATTACCATTCATCAAAAAAACCTATTTTGTTAAAGTCGACAAGGAAAATGAGAAGTTTGAGAAGCTAATGATTTCAAAACGAGAGGCTTTAGCTGTTGTTTCCTTAACAGGATTTTACAATTACTATGTTTGGTGTTTTTTCAAGACAAGAAAACAGCAAAAAGAATTTGAAAAAAACCTAAAAAAATTTAAGTATGAAGAAATTGAGATAAACAAGCTTGTTTTCCCAAAAGTAACTTTCTTTGATGTTCCATTAAAATTGCCTCTACCAAAGATAAAAACCAAAAAAGTAAATCTGAACAAAATCAGCGTAGCTGTAATGAAATATCTCGCAAATGGACATGGAAGAGATTCACTTTATAAAATCAGTGAAAAACTGAAACTTCCTTATGATTCAGTTCATTACAACGGAAAAAAAGTTCTTGATTCAGACTGGTTTTTCACAATAATTGCCCAGGCAGGTGCAAATAAATTTACATTGCAAACAACCTGTTTGATTTTGCAATGCTCTGACAAAAATTCTGCGAAAAAAATTTATCTTGAACTGCAAAAAATTCCAAAAATCCAGTCAGTTGCAATCGGAGAAGAAAGTAAAATAATGGTTCACTTTCTCAGCCAGACTCACACAGAATACAGAGAAACATTATCTGAAATTATTTCAGCCCATAGGGATAAAATAAAAGAGATTATAATAACTCACTGGGATAAAATTTTATTAAGTAATAGGTATCCCCTAGAATATTTCTTAGAGGGATAATATTCTTATCACTCTAGTTCTTCTTACTTTATTTGTTCTTGCAATATAGAGTAATAACAAAAAAATCATTGATCTTAAAGACTATCTACACTTCTTAGATTCAGCAGAAAATCTTCAACAATTACTTAAAGATGCAACTCCCATCTTTCATAGAAAATATAAGGTTAAGACTAGAATAGCACAAAAGTTCTGCGATGAGCTGGCTGATAGGAAACTCTCCTCCGTTAATTTTAGTGATATTCTAAAGTGATGCTGGCTTTTTGTAGTTAGACTAAAATTTATGGCTATAAAAATTATTTATAGGCTGTTGTTACTGTAATCTAAAATTTAATAAACAGTATTGCCATCAAAACCTTATGAACATTGGTCTAAGGAAGTCTAAGATTAGTGGAAAAGGGGTTTTTGCTGCCCGCGATTTTAAAGAAGGTGAAGTCGTTATGATATGGGATCTTTCTTTGAAGGTCCATTTTGATAGAATCAAAGAACTTTCAGAGGACGATAAGAACCATCTTAACTACACTGGTAATGGCGTTTATGTTGTGATGAAATCCCCTGAAAAGTTTGTAAATCATTCCTGCGACCCAAATACCTATGTTGACCATGAAAAAGACATTGCCTTAAGAGATATAAAGAAAGGAGAAGAAATTACCACTGATTATTCTCTTAACAGCCTATCTGAATGGAAAATGAAATGCAATTGTAAGAGTAAGAATTGCCGAAAAATTGTGTTTGGTGATTTTAGAAAATTAGATGCGAGGACTAAAAAGAAATATGAACCCTATTTACAAAAATGGCTTAAAAAAGAAATAGAAAAGAATTAAAATAGGTCTTATTGTATGATTTCATGAATACTCATTTAGAGCCTTATCCTATCACTACTCTTGCTTTTTCTGAGGCTGACCTTGTTATTCGTTCTTCAAGAGATGATGATTTGCATCCTGTTGAAGAGGTCATGATGGCTGTTCTTGGTGAACTTTGTCCGCCTCTTGCTGGTTGGTATCTCCGTCATCCTAACGCTTTTGCTAGTCAATTCTTTGGTCCAGGGGGTCAAGATAAATCCAAGAGGGTTTTTTATACTGTAGAAACCCTGTCTCATTGCGTTGTCGGTAGTGGTGGTTTAATACAAAAGGATTCTAGTAATGAACCTGATGTCGGGGAATTGACTACAATCTATTTACTTACAGACTATCGTGGCTTGGGTCTTGGCAGAGCTATTACTTGCGACCTTGTTCATAAGGCTAGGGATATTGGTTTTAATTCGCTTTACCTAACAACACGGGTTGAGCTAGCAGTTGCTATTAGTCTTTATGAAAAGCTTGGTTTTGCTGCTGCGCGTGTTCAGAAGTTTCCTAATAGTGAGAAATCTATTTCTTTAGAAATGAGTTTAGAATAGTATTATAATTTTAACTAAGAAAAACGCGCTCCAATGGGCTTAGCCTAGCGAAACCTTTAAAAGGAGAATACCAAGAAAATGCTCTATAAGCCAATGATAGGAGGTTTATATGGAAATCTCAAAAGAAGTCATAGAAAAGGTGTTTGAAGCTATTGAAATAGCAAAAACCTCTGGAAAAATAAAGAAAGGAGCAAATGAGGTTACAAAGGCTGTTGAAAAAGCTACAGCGAAGCTTGCTGTTGTCGCCAAAGACGTTAATCCTGCAGAAGTTGTAATGCATTTCGGGCCTCTTTGTAAGGAAAAAGAAGTTCCTCTTATTTTTGTACCAAGCAAAGATGAACTAGGGACTGCAGCTGGTATTAAAAGACCAACAGCCGCTGTTGCTATTATAAATGAGGGTGACGCAAAGAACCTTCTTAAGGAAATTATTGCTGAGTTAAAATAAAATGGTAAACCAAGGAAATATAAAAAAGCCAAATCAAAAAAAAGGTGAAGCAAAAGGAGAGATACAAGCGGGAGCTACCTTTGGTGGTGCAGTGCCTGCTGTTGTTGAGGAAATTGTTGCAAGAACCGGAACGCGTGGAGAGGTCCAACAGGTTCGCTGTAAAGTCCTTGAGGGAAGGGATAAAAATAAGATTCTCAGGCGGAATGTAAAGGGTCCTATTCGTCTTAAAGATATTCTTATGCTTCGTGAAACAGAAATTGAAGCGAGACGGCTTAGTCAGGGAAGAAAGGGATAGTTATGGCAAAATGTACTTTTTGCGGGTATGAAGTTGAGAGGGGTACAGGAAAACTTTATGTATTCAAGACAGGTAAAACTGCCAATTTTTGTTCTTCTAAGTGCGAGAAAAATATGCTTAAACTTAAGCGCAAGGCTAGGCGACTACCTTGGACAGCTAATTACGAGAAGGGAAAGAAGAAGTAATCTTAACTTTTAGTATTTTTATTTTGTGTAAACATGACGGAACATTTATATAACTCTTGTGTTGGCAGATTCTTATGATTGAACGAACACTTGTTCTTGTCAAACCAGATGGTGTGAAACGTGCCCTTATAGGTGAGATTCTAAAGCGTTTTGAGACAAAGGGGCTTAAGATTGTTGGTCTTAAAATGTTTTGGGCAGACAATGATTTTGCTAAAAAACATTATACTGAAGATATCACTAAGAGGCGCGGAGAGCATATTCGAAATTTCCTTATTGATTTTATTACAGAGGGGCCAGTTGTTGCAATTTGTCTTGAAGGTGTTGAAGCTGTAGAGAATGTTAGAAAGATTGTTGGTCCGACAGAGCCTAAAGCTGCTCTTCCTGGCACTATTAGGGGAGATTTCACACATGTTAGCTATAGTTATACTGACCAGCAGAAGAAAGCAGTACGAAATCTGATTCATGCTTCAGCAAATAAAGAAGAGGCAAATGAAGAGGTTGCACTGTGGTTTTCACCAGACGAACTTTATAACTACAAGATTGCCCATGAAGAACATATTTTCTAAAAGATAATTTTATAGGGTCCTTTAGATTATTTCTCTTTGCCTGTATTCAAATCTATTGTGCCTTTGCATAAGGCGGGGTCTGATTTGGGGCTTTCTTTTTTCTTCTATTCTTTTTGCGATTACCATTTTTACATATGGTTTTTCTATTCTTTCAATTGAGAAGATAGGATACTCTCTTCGTATCCTTGAAAAATTTTCGTGATCATAATCACAAAGTAGATTTATTGCTTTTCCTTCTTCTCCTGCCCTTGCTGTCCTACCAATCCTATGTACGTAATCTTTTGCGTCTTTTGGAATCTCATAGTTATAGACATGCGATACATTCTCAATATGCAATCCACGTGCTGCGACATCAGTACACACGAGCACACCTACTTTTCCTTCATTGAATATCTTCATAGTCTTTGTTCGTTTGTTCTGGGCCAACCCGCCATGAATGGCAATTGCCTTAATTTTATTTGACTGAAGATTTCTCACAACAAAGTCTGTTGTTCTTCTTGTATTACAAAACACAATCACAAGGCCTGCTTTCTCTTCCTCCAGAAGGTGGGTTAATAATGAGAGTTTCATGTTTTTTGGCACGTCGTAGTAGACTTGTTTTAGCTTTTTTGGGTCAACCATCTTTTCTGCTGAAACTCTTATTGGATTTTCCATATACTTATTTGCAAGGTTCCTTATGTTTGATGAAATTGTTGCTGAGAAGAATAGTGTCTGCCTTTTCTTTGGGCATGCCTTTATTATTTGCTCTACATCTTCTATAAAACCCATATCAAACATGCGGTCTGCTTCATCAAGTATTAATATTTTAACTTTTGAAGTGTTTATTGTCCTTCTTTCCAAGTGATCCAACATCCTTCCAGGTGTTGCCACCACTACATCTGCCTTTAATATGTCTTTTATTTGTGGGCCAATAGCGACCCCACCATAGACTGGTACGACATTTAGTTTCTTTTTGCTGGAGAGTTTTTGAATTGCTTCTTTTACCTGAAGGGTGAGCTCTCTTGTTGGTGTGAGAATTAAGGCTTGTATCCCGGCTCCCTGAGTAACCTTATCTACAATGCCGCAACCAAATGCCAATGTTTTTCCAGAACCTGTTGCTGACTCTCCTATTACATCTTTTCCTTTCATGATTGGAGGGATAGCCTCTTTTTGGATTTCTGTTGGTTCTTTAAATCCCATCCTCTTGATAGAATCAATCAGTTCTTGGCTTAAGCCAAACGTTTCAAATAAGTTCATTTTTTCTCCTTTGTATTTTTAAGCACTTTTCTAGAAAAAGCGAAGTGTCAGAAGACTGAGCAAGTGCTCTCTCGTAATAATAAATGCTTTATTTTATTGTAAACTATTTTTACCCTATTTAAAACTTTCTTTTGTGCTTTAATATTATATTTTTTATAGAAAGGAACATTTGCTGTTATTACCCTCATTATCAAGAACTACCCAAAGACAAGTTTCTTGTTGTTAAATGTGCCAAAATGAATTTACCTTTCTTGATAAATTATCTTAAATGGTCTGAAAAGAAGATTGCTGCCATTTTTAATCTTACTTGTATCCTTCTGCTTGAAGCGTAAACAACTTAGCATAAACCCCTTTCTTTTTTAGAAGTTCTTTGTGGGTTCCTTGCTCTACAATCCTTCCATTTGCTATAACAATAATCCTATCTGCCATTCTTACTGTAGAGAATCTGTGTGAGATTAGAATTGTTGTTTTGTTTTTACTTAGCTTCTTGAACCTTTTAAAAAGATTGTATTCTGCTTTTGCATCAACTGCTGCTGTTGGTTCATCGAGAATAAGTATTGGGGCATCTTTAAAAAAAGCCCTTGCCAAGGCAATTTTCTGCCATTGACCCACAGAAAGGTCGATCCCTTCTTCGTCAAGCTTTTTACCAATCTGCGTTTTGTACTTTTTATCCAATGCTTTTACAAAGTCCCAAGCCCCAGATTTCTTTGCAGCCTTATGAATATTTATTTTATATTTATCTTTTGTTATCTTCCCGTATCGAATGTTCTCTTCAACAACTGCCTCGTACTTCATGAAATCTTGAAATATGACCCCTATTGCGTCAGCAAGGTCCTCAAGCGAATATTCTCTTATGTTAACACCATCTATTGTTATTTCTCCTTTGCTTACTTCATATAACCTAGTCAGTAATTTTATCAATGTTGTCTTTCCAGATCCATTCTCACCGACAAGAGCAATACTTTCTCCCGGTTTAATATGTAAATTTATATTTTTTAGAACTGGCTTTTTTGACCTATGATATGTAAAATCGACATTTCTGAACTCAATGCCCTTACTTATTCTCTTTGGAAACTCACGTGGTTTTTCTGGTGTTTTTATTGTTGGCTTGAAGTAAAAAATTTTGACCATTGGTGTTAGGAAGGTAGAATGTGTATTCATATCTCCAACCATGCGCACAACCCACCTCACATGTGCCGCAAATTGGAATAGAAGAGCCCATAGGAAGGTTAGGTCCCCTATTGTAATAGTCCCACCTATAAACAGTTTCAAAACTAGCCATGCTGCAAGTACTGAGAGCCCACCTTCAATTACCCCAACTAATACATACCACCTTAATTGAGTTATAGCTGCACTATCTTGGTTTTTAATAAAATTGCCGAAAAGTTCATGAAATTTTTTTAGAAAGTAACTGCGTAGTCTAAATGATTTTACTTCCTTTATTGCTTCTGGCTGTTCTGTTAGCAAAGAGCGGTAATAATGGGCATGGCGGAATATTGGAGATGATTCTGCGAAAGCACTCCATTGGACTTCTGCAGATTTTAAAACGAGAAATATGCTTGGGATTGCTCCAACAATTACTATTCCTACGATTCGCCAGTCAAAGGTAGCTAGGGCACCCACAATCACAATGACACTTACTATCTCTCCTATTAGAAATGTAAACTGCCAAAATATTTCTAGTACCCTCCATAAATTTGTTGTTGCTCTTGAAAGCAGGTTATAATATTCCGGATCCTCAAAATATACAAGGTCTAATGAGGAGATGTTTCCCATTAAAGAGTGCATAACGTGTCTTTCTATCCTTAATGTATGGACCCTTTTGATGAGGTTGCTAATATCCCAGAAAATATTCTGAAAAATACGGGCAAGTCCATAGGCTGTAAGTATTCCAAAGATGCCGATAGTAATGACTAATTTTGTTGCTACTTCTCTCTGGTTTACAAGATAATCAAGAATAAGTTTAAAGATATACGGCTCAACAATCGTTATTAATCCACCAAGAACAGTAATTACTAAGATTGCTATTGTCAGAAATGGAGAAGATTGATATGTCCATTTGACTGCTAATTTTAAACCTTCTATCTTTTCTTTCCATTTTCTGCTTTTTTTCAACATCAGATCGACACTCTACTATGAATTATATAAATATGGTGGGTCTTGGCATAAGTCTAAGTTTATACCTATCCTTTTTGTTGGTGTTTTCTTTCTCTTGATGAACTCTAAGAACTTATCTTTCTATTTAGTAGTAAAAATATTACTAACTCCTTATTTTTCATCAACCAATAGCTTCACAGAACTCTTTTATTTAATTTTAAGTGGGGTGATTTTCGCTATTTGCTGGCTTTTTGGATGAACTTTTTTAACTAGTTCGGTCGCCTTGTTGCAATAACATACACAACCCTATTAATTGAATCCACTTCATTAGTAACTCTGAGGCTTAGTTTTTCTAGAAATTCAGTATCCCATATAAACTTATCTCCACGATATAAAGTTATTTCAGCAGGATAAGCATAAGTCCTTTGATCTCCCTGCACACCAACTGTTCTTAAATCATAAATCCTAGCTTCAGCCAAATCATGCTCGATGCTGGCCAGTGTTAACTCTTCTTTAAGAATTTTATCAACTTTTCTGGCAAGATTCATTAACTCTTCAGTATTACCCATAGACAAAGCAACAGGGATAATAATAAAAATTTAATGGTATTATGGTCTTATTGCGAATTGTTTCGGTTCTTACAACAATACTACTAATAAGGTCAATAACCCAATAGTTAGTGAGCTGAAAATTACCCACATTATATTGCTTTTTTTAATCATCAGGAGCGGTCCAAAGATTCCGTAGAATAATATTATTTCTCTTAACAAAAATCTTGTTATAACCCCAAGCCCAAGTAGTTGCAAAGGTGTTGCACCAGCAAGATACCATACCAGTACAGATGCATAATCAAATGTGGCATCAAGAACCCACCCATAGGCAAAAAAACGAAGCTTTGTGTACTTGAACCAGAGGAAAGTAAATATGATTCCAATAATTATTTCTTCAAAAATACCAACGAAAGGAAAGCCCCTTTGATAGATTGCTTGTGTTTCAAAGCTTACAATAAAGTCCAATTGCCCTGTTTTTAGGAAAGCTGCCCAATAAAGTACCTGTCTTAGGATGTTTGGTATGAGCAAAATGGTAAAAAATATGAATATGTCACGATTCTTTGCTTTGCTTTTGAGCATTCCCAATTTCTTTTCAACGTCTTTTTTTGAGAACATCCTGAAGCTCTCCTAGTGATCTTTCTACTTTATTTTCGATTGCCGAGTTACGTTTTGTATAATCAATACGAATATGCTTTCTTTTCTGTTGTTGTGATGCTTCTGCCTTCCTTTCATTTTTTACACCTTGTTTTGTTTTTAGATGTCTACTAAATATTATTCCGATGCCTATAATTGTTGCAACACCCAATGGAACAAAGAGTATATTCCTGCTGAAATTTTCTTTGTTTTTTGGAGTAGTGCATACTCCTTTGCAAAAGAAAGAGGCACATTCAGCATCATCTTTACATACTTTACCTATGCTTTTTACAGGTAAAAATTCGCCATTTTTTGAGCAATATACCCTCCCTATCTCACTTTCTAGCTGTATCCTTTCTGTGTAGCAGAGGTCTTTTTTGATGCAACCATCGCAAAATTCTTTTTCAAGTGCCGCCGTCGCCGGCAATAGCATTAAGATAATAAATACTAATACCTTACCCTTCACTTTTTTTCACCTTTTCAATTATTCTTGCTGCTTGGGTTGCACCGTCAAATTTAAGATGCTTGGGTAAAGGCCATGGCTTTTTTATTTGCTCTAAGAATTCATATACGCTTTCTTTTATGTGTTTTTGTTTGCCAATCATTGCATATCTTTCTACAGCTTTTGCATTAAGCAGTTGTTCAATATGGTTTTTTATAGGAAAGATTAACATCGGTTTTTTGAAAAAGAGGCATTCACTTATAGTGAGGTTGCCTGCAAGTGTGATTACTCCCTTCGCATCTGTTAGTGTGTTTAGAAAATCATAGTCAAATTTCGTCTGGTGTCCTTTTCCTATTGTTTTACTTCCTCCAAAAAACATAATCTCCTCATCTATTGATAGCTTTTTAATCTGTTTTGCAAGTTTTAGACCGAAATCAGAACCTCCGAGCATCATTACTATGTGTTGCTTTCTTTTTTTTTGCTTATGCGTCCATTCCCTAATAATTGGTGACACATATTTGATATTATCATAATCTTTTTGTTTGAGAAAGGATGGAATAATAACCGTCTGTGATGACCTATAAAGTCTTTCAATGTAGTGTGCCTGTATATTCAAGGTCGTGCTTTTTTTCCTATAAGCCTGATAGCGTTTAGGATCATAACCAAAGATTGTGATGCAAGGTATATTGAGTGCATTTGCAAGCATGTTCGCCAATGGCTCAAAGTCGGAGATAATTACCTCTGGGTCAAATTTTTCTACTTCGTTTTTGTAAGTCTGTAGATTGCGCAGCAACAACAAAGGCAGATGGACATTCTGGACAGCGAATATTGTTGTCCAGAACCTCATTCCAAAATCAGCGAATTTATAGCTTCTAATCCGGTATGTTGGATAATTTTTATTGAAAAAGTTGTATGAGTTTTCATATCCAAAGATTTGTATTTTTAGATTCTTATTTCTTTTTTTCAACGCTTCAATCAAGGCACTTGTCCTGATACTATCACCATATCCAAACCCTGTTACGATAAAGGTTAATTTCATTGTTTATTGCAATTTGTAAAATTTTTCTGCATATTTTGTGTCAATCTTTTTTCCATAGCGCCTTGAACGCAGGCGTACTGGTATCAATAATATATACATAGAGAGCCACTGGCTCTGAAAATCGCGCATCATCTGAAGTTTTTTTTGATAGTATTTTGTAATGTCTACATATACAGAAGGAAGGCTTTTTTCTGTTAGGTTCCATACCTCATAACAGAGAATTTCGCATTTACACTTTTCTATTTTTAAGAATCCGGTTATAGTTTTATGTACTGTCCTGTGGTCTGGGTGTGGATCATGGGCAGAAGGAATAAAAATCTTCTCTGGTCTTTGTTTTTTGAATATGCTATGGATTTTTTCTTCTATCTGTTTTGAAGATACTTCTTTTTTTAATTTTGAGTCTGTCAAATTAAAAAAGACAGTATTTTGTATTCCGTATTTTTTACTGATTTCTTCTGTCTCCTGAATGCGCTGTTTTGTTGCGACTTTTCTTTTTAAGTGGGGATGGCTCATTTCTCCACATGAGAACACAACTTTTGTTATGTAATACCCTTCATCAATGAGACGCAGCATTGTTCCAGAACACCCAACTGCTTCGTCATCACTATGGGCACAGAAGACAATTGCCCTCTTTTTCATCTTGAAAGATAGAAATATTGACTGTATATAAATATATTGTAGAATTTGATGTGCCTAATTCTCGTAGCACCTTACTGTTTCATTATCTTTTGTTTTTCTTTAAGCAATCTTTCTGCATTATGATATCGTTTTTAACTAATATTTTTCAATTGAATGGTCTACAGTATCAGCCCAGAGATTTATTCCCCCATCAAGATTCTCAACTTTCTTGAATCCTTTTTCTTTTAGGAATGATACTGCGTTCGCACTTCGCCAGCCTGTGCGGCAGACGACAATAATATCTTTTTCCTTATCCAATTCAAGATACTTTTCTTGAAGTTCACCTAGGGGTATATTTATATTACCCTCAAGCTGACTTATTTTCAATTCGTTGGGCTCACGAACATCAAGAATGACAAATTCTTCTCTATTATCCTGCTTTTGTTTTAACTCTGTAGGAATCATCTTACCTTTTCAAACCTTTTATTGACTATTTCCCAGTTTATATTCTCAAAAAAGGCATTTAAGTAATCTGCTTTTTTTGTTCCGTAGTCTATCATAAATGCGTGTTCCCAGCAGTCAAGGGCAAGTATTATTTCCTGGTGAGCTGGAAGGCCTATGTGGTGTTCGAAAAGTATGTAAGTGTGAATATTGCCGTCGATTTTGTTTTTCGTTACAACTACCCACCCTGGTGTTGACCCTGCAGATGCTTTTATGTCAGCTACGAACATTTCCCATGAGCTGAAACTTTTTTTTATTGCATTTTTCAGCGCCTCTGACAGTTTGCTTTTGTCTCCTGAAAGATTCTCAAAATATAACTCATGAAGGTATGCGCCGTTAAATGCAACCCCTTCTCTTCTTTTAAGCTCACTAAATTCTCCAAAGGAATAATTTGTTGCACCCTTATCTTGTGTTTTCAGTTTATCTTCTATCTCATTCAGTTTTTTTACATATCCTTCATACAACCCAAAATGAGCCTGTAGTTGCTTATCGCTGATGCCTTTTAATTTTCCAAGGAGATAACTAAAATCTTTTATTTCGTGTTTCATACCATCCACCCCCAATATTACAATCTATGAATCCTTTATTTATAATTTTTTCCTTAATATAGAATTATGCGCCGGCCGGGATTCGAACCCGGATCAACGGCTTGGAAGGCCGCTATCCTGGCCATTAGACTACCGGCGCATAAGACGGTGATTTAAAAATTCCTTATAAACTTATCTTTATTTGCTAAATACGCTACTAATCTGCTCTTTATGCCAGCCTTTTCTGATGAGCGCTGCACGGACTGTTGTTTCTTCAATACCTTTTTTTCTACATTCTGTTATAAAATTCCTTACATTATCGAGTGGGTCTGAGGTCTTCGGTGCCGTATCGAGCAGAACCTTTCGCTCTTCCCATTCAATTTCTTCGTAGGCATAAGTAACCTGTTTTTTTGTCCAACCTTTTTTTATAAGAAGAGGTGTTATTTTCTGCTTTGTTATCTCTTTCTTTATACCCCAAGAAATAAAATCAACAACCTGCTTTAGGTCCTTTTTGCTTGTGAATGGTGACTTTGCTGTTAGGCGTCTAAAGTCACCTTTCCCCCTGTAAAAATTAAAATAGAAAATACCTGCGACACCAGTAAGCAAGGCAATAATGATTACCCATGTGATTTTCTTTTTGGAGCTGGATTGGCAATCTGCTGGACAGACTATATTATCCTCAAATGGAACTGTACAGATGCCGTCACCGCACGAGTACTCTTCTATAGTTGGTCCTCCTTCTTGAACAAGGATTGTATAAATTGTGTCTGCTAAACTTAGGTCATTTCTTTCTATAATATATGAGAATGAATATTTCTCTCCGGCTTTTACAGGCTCTTGAACAGCTTTTAGTGTTTGGTCATTTACGTACAAAACTTGCATTGGTATAATTTTATTTTTTTGCGTTGGTTTTGGAAGTATTTCATAGATTGTTATTCTTTTTGCGTCTTCTGTGTAACTCCATATTTTCTGTATTACTGTTTTTTGCTCTTCGTGACTATCAAACCAAGTTATCTTTACTAAGGTTGCTTCTAGATTTATTTCCCCTTTTCCCTGATTTATTGCGACTTCATTTGATTTATCTGCGAATCGCTCTGAAACAACGTTTACAGGCACAACAACTTTATCTTTTACTTTCCCAAGAACTTCAATTGAGCGCGGGAGCTGTGCTCTGAGTGCATTTAATTGTGCTTCAACTACTGCTGCTTGTCCAGGTTGCGCAAGGCGCTGCAGAAGCGTTTGCAGTTGGGCCCGTGCGAAAGTTGTTTGCCCATTTAGGTTAAGAATTTCACTTAGCTCATGTTGCTGTACTGTGCGCAGGTTATTGTCTGTTTCCAGTATTTTTTGTTCAACTTCGACTTGTGTGAGGGCGAAGACAGGTGCACTTAAGAGCATAATAAAAAGAACAGCAACAATCACCTTCCTTTTCATTGTTTATATGATTTCCTTATGCTATATAAATTTTTGTGGAAAATGTGTTCATTAGAGAAATATATTTAAATATGGTCAAATGGAGAAAATAATACCCCACCTAGCTCAATGGTAGAGCACATGGCTGTAGAAGTCGTACTGAGATGTCCATACGACAAGAGATGACGTATGACCAGCTGATACCATGGGGTTCCAGGTTCGAATCCTGGGGTGGGGATTCACCATAAAGGCGAATGCACTCAAAGTTTGTATTATATTAAGAGTTAGATTTTTTTGAAGGTTTGATAATTCAAAAGCTTTATAAAGGAGTGAAAAAAAATTTTGCTTGGATGTTAAATAATCATTCTAGGTCTCTTTTTGGGGGTAAGGAGCATTAAAAACGCTGATGTATCTAAAAATAGTTTTCTTCAGTGTTTTCACCGAAAAAAGCCAAAAATAGCTAGAAGCAGATTATTTCGCATCAAAAAAGCCCTGGTAGTGTAGTGGCCTAGCATGGTTCAAATGGTATCATGGGCCAATCATCCGGCCCTGTCGAGGCCGGGACCCGGGTTCGACTCCCGGCCAGGGCGTTGGGCCGGTAGCTCAACCTGGATTAGAGCACCTGAACCTTAGCCTTGCTTTGGTGGTGAACCTTTTAAGCAGGTGGTCGCGGGTTCAAAACCTATATGGTGAAAGTCCCGTCCGGCCCATTCCCATTCGTCAGGAGAAAGAAATCATGGTAGAAAAAAAGGAAGCCGCATTTAACATTTTCAAACATAATCTTGTACCAAAGTATACGAAACTTAAACCTGAAGAATTAAATGGGTTATTTCAACAATATAATATTTCACCAAAACAACTTCCAAAACTTTGTATGAAAGACCCGGTTGCAAAGGAACTTGAACTACAACCTGGCGATGTTGTTAAGATAATCTCAAAGAGTCAAACAGTCAAAGAAAGAGTTTTTTATAGGGTGGTCATAAGTGGATAAGACAAGCGAACTGCTTATTAGAAGGTATTTTGAGGAACACTCCTTTGTAGAGTCAAATATACTTTCTTTTAATAACTTTTTAGATGTTCAGATGCAAAAAATTGTCCAGAGCATGGGCGAGATTGTTCCCACAGTTATACCCCCAGATGTTCAAGAATTTAAAATAAAGATTGATAAAATCTGGATCACAAAACCTTCTCTTATTGAGGCTGATGGCAGTAAACGCGATGTATATCCTATGGAAGCCAGGCTTAGAAAACTTACATATTCAGCACCAATGTTTCTTGAGGTGAGTACTCATATTGATGGAGTGCAGCGTGAGGCTTTCAATTGTGAAGTTGGGCGCTTACCAATTATGCTTAAATCAAAATATTGTCACCTTAACGGTCTTAAGCGTGAAGATCTTCTTTCTAAGAATGAAGACCCGGATGACCCTGGCGGATATTTCATTCTTAATGGTAATGAACGTGTATTAATTACTGTTGAAGACCTTGCTTCAAATAAACTCTTTATCCAAGAGAATAAAGTTGGACCAAGTAGATACAGCGCAAAATTATTTTCTGAGTATGGTCCATATCGTATTTCCCATACACTTGAACAGATGAAAGATGGCATGATTTATCTTACTTTTACTCGCTTTAAACGAATACCAGTCATTTCAATTATTAAAGCCTTAGGTCTTACCCGTGACCAAGAAGTAAATCATTTTATCTCTGGAGATAAGCAGTACGATGATATTTTTATTAATCTTTATGAGGCACTTGAGTTAAAAACCGAAGAAGATGCACTTGAGTTTATTGCAAAGAAGATTGGGATTACCCAAGCACGTGAAATAAAAATCGAAAAGACAAGGGAAAGCCTTGACCGTTATCTGCTTCCCCATCTTGGTGTTGAGCCGTCTGACCGCATTATTAAGGCTTATAATTTATGTAAAATCATCAAACGCTTTTTCTCTGTTACAAAAGAAGGTGCCGAGCCTACTGATAAAGACCACTATAGTAATAAGACTCTTAAACTTAGTGGTGACTTGGTTGCAGAGCTTTTTCGCGTAAATCTGCGTATACTTATCAACGATATCCTGTATAACTTCCAGCGTCTTGTTAAACGAGGAAAATATACTACAGTTAGAAACCTTATACGTGAAAAGCTCCTTACTTCCCGCATCCAAAGTGCTATGGCGACAGGTGCTTGGGTTGGAGGTAGGAAGGGAATTAGTCAGAATATGGACCGCGTTAATTTCCTTGCTTCCCTTTCTCATCTTCAACGTGTTGTGTCCCCGCTTAGTGCAACGCAGGAGAACTTTGAAGCACGCGCACTTCATCCAACCCACTGGGGCAGGCTGTGTTGTATTGAGACTCCTGAGGGAACCTCTATTGGTCTTCGAAAGAATTTTGCCATTCTCGCCAGTATAACTCCAGAAACACAATCTGAGGATAAAATAAAAAAAGCATTGCAGGGGGCAGGTCTTAATATTATCAGGTAAAATGGCAGACGTTTATTTGAATGAGAAATTTGTTGGTGAAGTGCAGGATACTCAGGCTTTTGTTAAGCAGGTTAGAGATGACCGGCGTATTGGAAAACTTCCAGAAACACTTAATGTGTTCTTTGATGAAGTAAATCGGGATGTCTACCTTGACAATACCAAGGGCCGCTGCCGTCGTCCACTTATAATCGTAGAAGATGGGGAAAGCAAACTTACTCAAGAGCATACCAAAAAGCTGCAAAACAGGGAGATAAAATGGAAAGACCTTATTAGCCAAAAAATTATAGAGTACCTTGATGCTTCTGAGGAAGAAAATTCTTATATTGCACTTAGTGAAAACGAATTGACAAAGGACCATACTCATCTTGAGATAGGTCCTAATATCATTCTTGGTATTACTACTTCTCTTGTCCCTTATGCAAATTATGGCCAGTCAACACGCCTCAACCGTGGTTCAAAAACTCAAAAACAGTCGCTTGGTCTTTATGCTTCAAATTATCTTATCCGTATGGACACTGATGCGAGTATTCTTCATTATCCCCAGCGACCAATCACGAGGTCATTTATGCATGATATTGCGGCTTATGACCAACATCCTGCAGGACAAAATGTAACTATCGCCCTGATGAGTTATAAAGGTTATAATATGCAAGATTCTATTATTCTTAATAAGGATTCTGTCCAGCGTGGTCTTGCACGCAGCACATTCTTTAGACCCTATACTACTGAAGAATTAAGGTATGCTGGTGGTCTTGTTGATGAAATTGGTATTCCTAATAAAGAGATTAAAGGATACCGTTCAGAGACAGATTATCGCCTTATTGAAGAAGATGGGATTATTGCTCCTGGTATCGAAGTAAAGGAGGATGATGTCATTATTGGAAAGACAAGTCCTCCTAGATTCCTTGGTGACCTTGAGGAGTTTAGTATTGCTGCTAATGTTCGACGAGAGAGTTCTACTGTTGTTAATCATGGTGAGATTGGAACTGTTGATATGGTCCTTGTTACTGAAAATCAAGAAGGAAATAAACTTGTGCAAGTCAGATTGCGTCATCTACGGGCTCCTGAGGTAGGTGATAAATTTGCTTCTCGCCATGGACAAAAAGGAGTTGTTGGTGCAATTGTTCCAGCTGTAGACCTACCTTTCACAACTAGTGGTATTGTACCGGACCTTATCTTTTCACCACACAGTCTTCCAAGCAGAATGACAATCTCCCATCTTATTGAAGTGCTTGCTGGGAAAGTAGGATCTCTTTCTGGAAGGTATCCTGAAGGAACAAGTTTTAGTTCTGAAAGCCCAGAACTTCTTCGAAAAGAGCTTTTTTCCTTTGGTTTTAGAGAAGATGGAAAAGAGAAACTTTACAATGGCATTACTGGAGAAGAACTCGAAGCAACAATTTTTGTTGGAAATATGTATTATATGAGATTAAAACACATGGTCGCAAACAAAATACATGCCCGTGCTTCTGGACGTATTCAGCTTCTTACACGCCAACCTATTGAGGGAAGGGCACGCGGTGGCGGTCTTCGCCTTGGAGAGATGGAAAAAGACTGTTTTGTTGCTCATGGTGCATCACTCTTACTTAAAGAGAGATTTGATTCAGACCGAACTGTTCTGTATATCTGTGAGCAATGCGGTATGCTTGCTGTCTATGATGCTTACAAGAACAGAAAGTTTTGTCCACGTTGCGGCGGGAATGTTGAAATTAATCCTATCGAACTTAGCTATGCATTTAAATTGCTACTTGACGAACTTAGAGCGTTAGGTATCAGTCCAAGACTAAAACTCAAAAGTAAATATTAGGATAATGAAAGATATCATCTATAAAAAAATAGAGCGGATTACCTTCGGTTCTCTTAGTCCAAAGGAGATTAAAAAGATGTCCGCGGCTAAGATTGTTACACCAGAGCTTTATGATAAAGAAGGTTATCCTGTTGATGGTGGTTTGATGGATGTCCGCCTTGGAGTTATTGACCCTGGTCTTCGTTGTAAGACCTGTGGCCTTAAACTAAAGGAGTGTATTGGACACTTTGGCTACATTGAACTTGCGCGTCCAATTCTTCATATTAAATACATTAAAGTTATCCACGATGCACTCAAATGTACATGCAAAGAGTGTGGTGTGCTTCTTCTTGACCAAAAACAAAGGGAAAAATACCAAACAAATATGGAAAAAATCCTTCGGCGACCTTCGCTTCTTCGTAAACGTGGAAAAGCCGTTATTCTTACAGCACGAACAACAAAAAAGTGTCCTCATTGTGGTGCTAAGCAGTCTACAATTAAGATAGAGAAACCAACAACTTTTCTTGAAGATGACCGTCGCCTTTCACCTATTGAAATTCGAAGCCGGCTTGAAAAACTTGATGATGATACAGTTACTTTACTTGGTATGAATCCAGAATACGCGAGACCTGAATGGTTTACTTTAACGTTACTTCCTATTCCACCTGTTACAATGCGCCCATCGATTACTTTAGAGACTGGGGAGCGTAGTGAGGATGATCTGACTCATAAATTGGGAGATATTGTACGCATTAATCAGCGTTTATTTGAGAATATTAGTGCTGGTGCCCCGGAGGTTATTGTTGAGGACCTATGGGATCTTCTTCAATACCATGTTACTACTTATTTTGATAATGAGGTTACTCAGGTGCCCCCTGCGAGACACCGTTCTGGCCAACCTCTTAAAACCCTTACCGAGCGAATTAAAAGCAAAGAGGGACGGTTTAGGTATAATCTTACAGGAAAGCGTGTTAATTTTGCTGCACGAACTGTTATTTCCCCTGATTCACAAATTCATTTTAATGAAGTTGGTGTCCCAAAACTTATTGCACTGGAGCTTACGGTTCCTGAACGCGTTACTGGGTGGAACAAAGAGCGACTTAAGGCTTTTGTTGAACGTGGTCCTAAGAAATATCCAGGAAGTAATTATGTAATACGGCCTGATGGGAAGAAAAAGAAAATCACTGATGAAACCAGAGAGCAGCTCCTTGAAGAGATGCAGCCTGGCTACATTGTTGAGAGGCATCTTATGGACGGAGACCTTGCAATCTTTAATAGGCAACCTTCTCTTCACAAGATGAGTATCATGTGCCATCGCATTAGGGTTATGCCTGGAAGGTCTTTTAGGCTCAATCCTGCTGTTTGTTTTCCTTATAATGCAGACTTTGATGGTGATGAGATGAACCTTCATATCCCTCAAACCGAGGAGGCGATGGCAGAGGCTGAGGTCCTTATGCAAGTGCAAACCCAGATTATTAGTCCAAAACATGGACTTAATGTTATTGGCTGCATTGAGGATGCTATTGCTGGAAATTATATTCTTACAGCTGGCTTGACTGTTCCAAAAGATAAAGCAGTTCAACTTCTTGTATCTTCTGGGGTTGATAATCGACAGGCTTTTAGAAAGTTTGGAAGTTTTGTTAGTGGAAAGGATGTTTTCAGTGCACTTCTTCCTGATGATTTTAGCCTTGTTAGTAAGTGTCGCGACGGTACACGCCTTGTTATTAAATTAGGAGCTATTAAAGAAGGGGTTGTTGATAGCAACTCTATTGGTGAAGAAGGGGCAACCATGATTAGGAGCCTTCACAAGAAGTATGGTCCTGACTTTACTATTGATTTAATGGGTAAAATATTTCGTCTTGGTATAAATGTCCTTTTTGACTGCGGTTTTACAACCGGTGTTTCTGATACTGACCTTCCTGAGGAGCTTATGGTGAAGATTAGAAAGCTTATTCAAGATACTGAGAAAGAAGTTCAAGAGTATATTGAGATTTATAACTCAAGAAAACTCGAGATTGTTCCTGGCAAGACTGCTGAGGAGACTCTTGAGCTGCATGTTCTTCAGATTCTTAACAAAGTCAGAAATAAAATAGGAGACCTTATTGCAAATAGTGCCGACGAAAAGAACCCAACTATTGTTATGGCACGCTCGGGCTCAAGAGGAAACATTCTCAATCTTTCTATGATTGCTGCTTGTGTTGGACAACAGGCTCTTCGCGGAAAGAGAATAGACAAGGGGTATAAAAAGAGAACACTCTCTCTTTTTAAGAAAGGAGAACTTTCTCCAAAAGCACGTGGATTTATTGGTGTTGGGTTTAAAGATGGTCTTGATCCTGTGGACTTTTTCTTTGGTTCTATGACTGGGCGTGATTCCCTTATGGATACTGCTTTGCGAACTCCGAAAAGTGGCTACCTTTATAGGCGTCTTGCAAATGCTTTGCAGGATATTCGCGTAGAATATGACCACACTGTTCGTGGTGCAAGTGGCAATATTGTCCAATTTCATTACGGAGACGATGACCTTGATGTTGCAAAAACAGAGAAAGGGACGATAGATGTTCGCCGTATTGTCGAGGAGGTAAAGATTGATCGATGAATATATTAACCGAGGAGTTCCAGAGCCCCTTGTTAGGGGTCTTGTGAAAGAAGCTGAAGATGTTAAACTTACTAAAGCAGAAATAAAAAAGGCTCTTGACAGACTTGAAAATGAATACAAAGATGCCTATATTTCCCCTGGGGAGGCAATCGGCGTTATTACTGCAGAATCTTTCGGAGAGCCTGGAACTCAAATGACACTAAACACTTTTCACTTTGCTGGTGTTGCGGAACTCAATGTTACTCTTGGCTTGCCAAGGCTTATAGAACTTTTTGATGCACGGTCTAATGTTAGCACCCCTGCAATGGAGATTTACCTTGATAAAGCCTATACCAAAGAAAACAAAGATGTAAAGAAAGTCGCTTCACTTATCAAAGAAACAAAGTTTAGGGAAGTTGCAAGTGAGTTTGTCATTAATGTATTAAAACTCCAAGTTGAAGTAACACTTAATAAGAAGAATATGGCGGATCTTCATATTACTGAGGCGAAGATTCTTGAAGCTCTTCAGAGCGGTCTTAAGGGTGTGGTTGTCAAACAGTCAAAAGATGGCATTATTGTTCTAAAACCCTCTAGCGTGGAGGAAGACCTCAAGGAGGTTTACAAACTTCGCGAAAAGGCCAAAGAGTGTTTTATTAAGGGGGTTAAGAAAATATCTTATGTTATACCTATAAAAATAGGGAATGAGTTTGTTATTCTTGCCAGTGGTTCAAACCTTGCCGGGGTATTAAGTTTAAAAGAAGTTGATGCTACCAGAACGATTACTAATAATATACATGAGACTGCAGAGGTTCTTGGTATTGATGCTGCACGAGAAGCTATTATTTATGAAGCAGAGAAGGTTATAAAGAATCAGGGCCTTGATATTGACGTGCGCCATATAATGTTTATTGCTGACTTAATGACCAATACAGGGAAGGTAAAGGGGATTACCAGAAGTGGTATTACTGGAGAGAAAGAGAGCGTCCTTGCCAGAGCCAGTTTTGAGACTCCCATTAAACACATCATTAATGCTGCCCTTGTTGGTGAGATTGATCCTCTTGATTCAGTTATCGAGAATGTTATTGTTAATCAGCCCATACCCCTTGGTACAGGACTTCCAAGTCTTGTTGCAAAGATGAAAAATGCAAGAATTTAAGAAAGCACTAAAAGAGAAGAGAATTATTATCGGAGCCAAGCAAACACAGAAGCGGCTCTTTTCTGGAGAGTTGAAAAAAATATTTCTCACAGCAAGTTGTGATGAGAACACTAGGAGAGATATTACTCGACAGGCTTCCCTTCAAGGCATAGAGGTGCGAGAACTCAATGTTTCAGGCTTTGAAGTTGGGGCAATGTGTAAGAAGCCATTTTCTATTAGTGTGGTAAGTTACTGATGAGGCAAATACTTACAAGGCAAGAGATCGATTATATAAATGCGTTTGAGGGCGTTACCCATGTTCCTCCAAAGAATTGCTTTCTTAATGGTGAAGCCCTCTTTATTGTTATGCCTGGCAAAGGTGGCAGAGCAATCGGAAAGAGGGGAACTAATGTGAGCCGCCTTGCTAAGATGCTTCGTAAGAAAATTCGTATTGTTGAATTTGATGATGATCCTTTAGAGTTCATTGCTAACCTTATAGCTCCTATCAAGGGCAAAATTTATAAATCGTCTGAGCAGGAGATTTGTATTGAGGTCAAAAGCGTTGAAAAGGCCTATATTATCGGCAGGGATAGACATCGCCTAAAATACATTCAGCGCATTGTCGCTCATTATTTTCCAATAATCATTAAAGTGGTATAAGATGGGAAAGAAAGTTACAGGAATCAATGCAGCAAAAAAATTGAAAAGCCGCAGAAAGAAGGCTCGTTGGCAGAAAAAATGGTACAAGAGGCGAATACTTAACCTTAAAGCAAAGTCTGACCCGTTGCGTGGAGCACATCAAGCGAAGGGCATTGTTCTTGAAAAGTTTCAAAGGGAAGCAAAACAACCAAATTCGGCAATGCGAAAGTGTGTTAAGGTTCAATTGATAAAAAATGGCAAACAAATCGGTGTTTTTGCTCCTGGAAATAATGCAATAAAGATGATTAATGAACACGACGAAGTGATTGTCGAGTGTATTGGTGGTAAAATGGGGCGTGCAAAAGGAGACCTTGCCGGTATCCGCTGGCAAGTAATTAAGGTTAATGACCAAAGCCTTAATGCCCTTGTTCGTGGCAAGATTGAGAAGGGAAGAAGATGAAAATATTCAATAAGTGGGATATGTCTTTTGATGTGCAGGACATTGGGTTAAAGCCTTATCTTAATCTTAACCCTATTCTTGTTCCAAGAACCGGAGGACGAAATGTTGTTCAGCAGTTTCACAAGTCACGAACACCCGTTGTTGAGCGTTTGATGAATAAACTAATGGTTGCTGGTCATCGCGGGAAAAAACACAAAATGTCTTCTGGCCACAATACAGGCAAGGCAACTAAAGTATACAAAATTGTCGAAGAGGCTTTTTCTATTATTGAAAAACAGTTGAAAAAAAACCCTGTTGAGGTATTTATCCGGGCCATTGAGAATGCAGCTCCAAGAGAAGAAATTACAACCATTGAGTATGGTGGTGCAAAGTATCCACAGGCTGTTGAGTGTGCTCCTCAGCGCCGTATAGATATTGTTCTTAGACAAATGGTTCAGGGGGCATATCAAAAGTCTTTCAATACAAAAAGAAAGATTGTTGCCTGTCTTGCTGACGAGATTGTTAAGGCTTACGAGTCTGACAATAAAAGCAGTGCTATTGCAAAGAAACTTGAATTGGAACGTCAAGCTGATGCTTCACGATAGTGTTATCCGACTAATTCTCAAAAGAAAACACTTTTAAAAAACAACCTCTTTACTTTTTTACAATAAAAAGAGGTTTTCAATGGCGTAGAGACAACTCTATCTCAGGAATTATTCAAGGTGTAAGGAGGGGTGTCTAGTCTAAACTTTTCCTTTATTAAAAGTCGATATTTGTTTCTTGACATCCCCTGTTTCCTGGCCGAATTTTATTTAAGAAAACCGTAAAGCGGAGGATTATCACAGACCCTTTCCAGTACCTTCTCTCCAGTTTTTGGATTGCCCTGCTCAGCAAGGCGTTCCAAGGTGTAGAGCCGTGGGAGGTAGCCATGGGCTTCGTGTAGGCGGACAGACAGCTCCTCAAGAGACAGCGCCTCATCAGGGGGCTGTGGTAGAGAGGAGCGATGAACTGGGCGGGGTTGTACTTGAAACGCTTGTAGAACGCGTCACGGGGTCTTGATGCCTCGTCACTGACGAGTCTCTCTCGGTAGGGAGTACTTGGGGAGAATGTTTGACACCTCGGAGATGTCGCCAAACAGTATGCGAAGAAGTCGAATACTCCTCGGCAATCTTCTGGTGGGCGGCATGGTAGCTAATACCAATCTCTTCAACAAGATAGCGCTCTCGCTCCTGCCACTCTTGCAGCACCTCTGGCCTTTATTCTGGCCGGTCTGCCGGAGTGATGCGACGGCGGGGCTTCTCAGCGGTCATCTTAACAATAATGTAGTTTTTCTGGAATATTAGCTTTTCGCATTTTTGCAAAATTCTGAAATTTGCTCAACTGAGCAAATTCACGGCTGTAGGCACTTAACAGAAAAAGGAGGGAATCGCGTGAACCTGCAAAAGTCAACTGATGGCAAGGGTTCAGCTTTGGCTTTGAGCCCAAAGAGTCGCGGGCGGAAGCGGGCTGAAGATGCCATGGACCATCTTTACCAATACCTGCGCGATATGGAATCCCTGGCGTCCCGCTACAGCCTGCTTCCCCAAGAATTGCAGCAGCAGCATGTTCAGTTGCTGAGGAGCGGCTGGAGACTTACAAGAAGATAAGCTGTCATAGACTTTAAATGTGGTCTTAGAGTTTTTGTTAGAATCAAATGTCTATTTCTTTTAATAATTAAATGGGCCCGCCAGGATTCGAACCTGGGACCCTCACCGTGTAAGGGTGATGTCATAGCCACTAGACCACGGGCCCGAAAGTTGTTAGATTTTACTGTCCTTAAAAATATTGGGTTTTTACTTATAAAGCATAATAATCCTCAAGCACAAGTACATCAAGCTGCTTTGGGCTTGTTGCAATCCTGAACGTTCCATTTCCAACAGCGGCTATTTCTCTTGCGAGTTCTTCTCCCTTTTTATCAAGGTGAATACCGATTACAGATACTGTTATTCCAGCTGTGTGGGCTTTTGATGTTGCTTCAATAGTATCTTTTTCTGGCGATTCGCCAACTGTTGGTAGGGCATCTGTAATTAATATAAGGTGGTTTGTTCCTTCAAGGCCTGTAAAAAGTTCAATAGTCTTTAGTATTGTCTGTGAAAGATTCGTTTCTTTTTTTGGTGTAATGCCTGCTATTTTTTCAAGCAAAAGCGCAAAATCATGTGTTGGATGAAGCGCTTCTTCTACTTTTGTTCCAAAAATGAGAAGACCTACCTTGTCTTTTTGTTCAATTGCGTGGTGGGCAAGGGCGATTCCTGCTTTTTTACACATTTCAATCTTTTCCCCCTTCATCGAGCCTGACGCGTCCAAAGCGTATATAATATTTACTCTTCCTCTGTCTTGTCTTTTTCTAGCAAGCAAGTCTTCTTTTTCCAAATTCTTGTGCCTGCGCCGTACTGCAAGGCTAAGTGATTCTCTAATGGCTATGTCCTTATACCTATCTCCTTTGTGAAATCTCTTTATGTCTGTTGGTTCTCCATAATGGCTTTTTCTTTTGTGCATGTGTTCCCCACGAAAACCTTTTGCTTCAAGCTGAGAAAGCTCTTCAGTATACAAAATCAATGATGCCAATCGGATTCCCTTTTGTGTGATATCCAGTTCTTTTCCAAGCAGGCCCTGCTTTTTCATCTGGAAGAATAGATCTTCAATGTTTTTTCTGATTTTTTTCCTGTTCTCTGGAAACCGGATGTCTTTTTCATCTCCCACTACTTCCTGTAGGATTTTCTCTCCGTAAATATTTTTTGCAATGTTGTAATTCGTTACCAGTTGTTCAAATAGAAAGTCGGGGTTGAACGATGAGATGCCTTGGTTTAGCGCATTTTTAATTATACGTCCCTCAGTTGTATTTTCTCCATCAAGAACAGAATGAAGAAGTTTATCCTCTTCACTTTGTGAGCTAAGGGTACCTTCTACCTCATAAATCTCTTCTTGTCTTTGTATGCTACGGACCATCACCCCTTTGCTCTGGTTGGATCTCTTCTCGCTGGTTTTCAAGAAATTTTTCAAAATTTGTTTTTACGAACTTTTCAGGGGTTGTCAGGTATTTTACTCTTGGAGTGAAACGGATGCGGTGGGCGAGAACAGAAATAAGCGCTTCTTTTATGTCTTCAGTTGTAACTGTCTTTTTTCCATTCAAAAATGCGTTTGCCTGTGCTCTTTCATATAAGCCAAGTGATGCTCTTACAGATGGAACCCTTTCAAGGTCTTTGTGCTCCCTAAGTTCCCGAATGAATGTAAGAGTTAAAAGCAACAGGTTGTCAGGAAAGCCAATACCTTTTTGCTTTTTTGCCTTTGTAATAATGATTTTTTTCTCATCTTCAATTGTTTTTGGATAGCTCATGTAAATCATATCAAACCTGTCCAGAAGCACTTCTGAGAGTCTTTCTGTTCCTGTGAAATCTTCTGGGTTCATTGTTCCAATAAATATAAAATCAGCAGGGATGTCAACATCGAAATTACTTATTGTCACTTTCTTTTCCTCAAGAACCTGGAGAAGTGCGTTTTGGAGTTTTTCAGGGCAGCGATTTAATTCGTCAAAGAAGAGGACCCCTTGGTGCGCTTTGAATATCTTTCCGGGGGTGAATGCTTCTTTTGAAAAGGGTCCGTATTTTAGAGCCTTAAGAGGGTCAATATCTCCAATGAGGTCTTCAACTGTCAGGTCTGGTGACCCCTGTACCCTAACAAAACGCTGCTCTCCTCTCATTGTTTTCTTTTTTTGGGTTGGATTTCCAAAGATATCTCTGGTTACGACTGTTTCTGGAAGAAGCCTTGCAATATTTCTTGCTAAGGTTGTCTTTCCAACCCCTGGAGGGCCTACAATGATGATGTTTCTTTGCATCAGTAGCGCTGATCTGAGCTGTAACTTTGCCTCTTCCTGACCGACTATATCAGAGAACTGCAAGATTTTCATTGGTGACCCAGATTACGCACAACGAAAGATTTTATAAGGGTTTGGTTTACCAAAATGTTTAAAAGTTCTTGGAGACTTTCACAGAAAATGAATGACTTTTCCCAGCAGCCCACTCTTAAGATGCCTCCTGAAGTAGAGGAGAAGCTTAAGAAACTTAAAGAGCAACTTGACAAATTCAAGAAGGAAGTTCTTAAAAAATGCGGCGAGGTTATTATTGGTGTTGAACTTCTTCCTCCAGAGCCTTTGCCTGTTGAAGAGGAAAAAAAGCTGAGCGATGCAGAGAAAAAGGAGCGCAGAGAGCAGCTTCCTGTTCTTGTTCTTTTAAATGATGGCGATACAGGAAAACTAAATAAGTACGAGTTTAAGGAGAAATATGCGCGCATTATTGAGGAGATAGCACCAAAGATTGATAAGAACATTAAACTAAACCTAATTATTCTTTCTGAGCTTAAAGAATACTGCTTTGATGCAAAGTATGAAATTCTTCACCTTATTGGTACTGGCTCTATCTTATATGATAAAGGCATTCTTGGTGCGCTAAAGGCTGCCGAAATCCATAAAGAGATGGCTATAAAAAAGTTTGACAGATACATTGTCAGTTATGTTGCTGCAGGGTCATTGTTTAGGGGGGATGCAAACCCCCATGATATTGATATCTATGTTGTTGTTGATGATACTGATGTTAAAAAAATGCCTCGAGTTGAGCTTAAAGATAAACTCCGGGCTATTATTCAGGGGATGGGTTTTGATGCCGGGCGCCTTGCAGGTGTTCAAGCGTCCTTTCATGTGCAGACTTATATCCTCACTGATTTTTGGGATAATATAAAGGATGCAAATCCAGTTATATTTACTTTCCTTCGTGATGGTGTTCCTCTTTATGATCGTGGAACCTTTATGCCTTGGAAGCTTCTTCTTCAGATGGGCCGCATTAAACCCTCTCCAGAGGCTATTGACATGAATATGGATATTGGTGAGCGTCTTGTTGACAGGACACGCCACAAGCTTTTGAGTGTTGTTGGTGAAGACTTGTATTATGCTGCCCTTAATCCTGCTCAGGCAGCGATTATGCTTTACGGAATTCCTCCTCCGACTCCTAAGGAGACTGTCAAGCTTCTTGATGATATTTTTGTCAAAAAGGAGAGACTTCTTGAAAAGCGTTATGTAGATATACTTATGCGCCTTATCCAGTATTTTAAAGATGTTGAGCATGGTAAAATCAAGAATATTTCAGGAAAGGAAATTGACAACCTTCTTAAAGACGTTGAAGATTACCTTAAGAGGATAAAGAAGCTTTTTAATCAGATTGAGAAGAAGAGTTATGGCAGAAGCGTTCTTGAGACTTATGACCGTTGCATTAGGATTGTACGTGATGCTATCTATGTAACTACCCAAAAAGAGCCCAATCTTAACAAGATTGAGAAAGACTTTAAGTCTATTCTTGTTGATGAAGGCAAGGTGCCTGAACAATATTTACGCACATTCAGGCTTATTTTAAAGGCAAAAAGAGATTATGATACCAAGAAGATCTCTAAACAGGAAATTGATAAGGTTCACAAGGAGGCAAGAGTTTTTATCAAAGGGATGGTAGAGTATATCCAGAGAAGGAAAGGGCTTGATATCGAGAGGGCAAAAATCCGATTCAAGTATGGTAATAACTTTGGTGAAATTATGCTTCTTGACAATGTTGCGTTTATTACTGGAAATCTACAAAAGCGCGAGGATATAAAGAAGGCCGATATTGTTGAAGGCGGTCTTCATAATGTGGTAAAGAGTTCTCTTGATGAGCTTGAAAAACACTTAACCCAAACCAAAATTCCTGACAAGGTATTTATTCAAGAGCGTATTTTTGAAGACCTTAAACGCCTTTATGGTGAGAAGGTTGAGATTCTTCTTGGATATTAGGGCGTAAATAAACTGCAAGTATAAACCATCGATCGTTGTAATTCTTTTCGATTTAACAGAAATTATGTCTAATTCAGAATTCAGGCTAAAAGATAGAACCTGAAAGATTTACTTAATTAAATCAACAGCCTTTTGCTGCTTGTATTCAAGAATATCTTTTAAATAACCATCAAATTGATTTTGTGCTAATTCTAATACTTGCTGTTCAGCAACAGTGTTTAAATAAACTGTGTCTCCGATTCTCACTTCAACTTCATCTAATTTTAAATCATTCCATCTATCGGGCTCTGTAGAAAGTTAGAAAAATAGTGGGATAGGCAAGTCAAACCAAAAGATTTATATACTACTTCTAAGTTACTAATTTTATGGACGATAAGTCACTTGTTAGAAGAGGTAATACGGTTTTGGAAGAAACAGTAAGTACAGCGCACCAGGACATTGGAAGAAAATATATTGTTGCTCAAATGGTTCCAGATACTATAGAACCTTATGCATCACAAGGAAAATTGGTTCCTAGAGTTGTAAAATCAAGTCATCCACAATATCAAACTGGAAATAGGTTTGATTACGGATTTTTAGAAGTTGCTTTAGGTCAAGGATATGCAGTTGCAATTCTTCCAAAAGACTTAGAATTATAATCTTTCTTTCCCTTTCTGTTTTCCTAAATTGCTCACCTTGTTCGCTTCAACGGAGAGAATTCCCTAAAGGATACACTCGCTAACTCTTGAATTTATTTGAAAACTTAAATTTAACTTTCCGTCGAAACTTTTGAGAACTTCGTAGCTCAAAAGGCATTTAACAACTACTAAATTTAATAGTTGACCCTAGACCTTTACTAATACCATCTTGAGAAACAGCAGAGAAAACTTTTTAAAGCGCCTTTAGGGACTTAGGGTTATGAAGGCTACTGTTGTTGGTTTTCGTGGAAGCCATAAGACCCAAGACACTTCCCAGATGATTCTGTTTGTTGATGGAGTCAATTCTAAAGAATCAGCATCTTCGCTTATTGATAAAATGGTTGTCTGGACAACTCCTGGCGGCAAGAAGATTGAGGGGAAAGTTATTAGAATTCATGGAAACAGCGGGGCTATACGTGCAAGGTTTGAGCGGGGTCTTCCTGGTCAGTCTATAGGAACAACCGTTGAGGTGATTGGTTAAAATGGCAACTCTTAGAAAGGGAAAATGTTATCGTAATATCGAGAGGGCATATACGCGCAAAAGCAAATACAAGAAAAAAGGGTATATCAGGGCAGTTCCCAATCATAAAATAGTTAAGTTTGACCTTGGAAACCTTACAAAGGATTTTGAGGGTGTTGCTTCTTTATACACAAAAGATAGACTTCAAATCCGCCATAATGCCCTTGAATCTGCACGTGTTGTTATTAATAGACAACTTCATAAAAATCTTGGGGCGAGTGGTTACCACTTAAAGCTTCGTGTTTATCCCCACCATATTCTTCGGGAAAATAAAATGCTTACTGGTGCTGGGGCCGACCGTATGCAATCAGGTATGCAGCATTCTTTTGGAAAGGCAATTAGTACTGCTGCACAATTAAAAGAGGGTCAGAAGATTTTCTCTGTATATGTAGACAAAAAGGATATAAATGTGGCAAAAGAGGCTCTTAAAAGGGCTGTTGCCAGACTTCCTTGTAAATGCGGTATTGAAGCTATATAATTACTGATTAGTAGTATAAAATAGAAAGCTTTATAAAGATAAATGCTCTAAGAATTATAGATAAAATGGTAGAGATACATAAATATCATCCCCTTTTAACTTATAAGAGCATAGTGTATTTCATGGAGGTCGCTTAAAATGTCACAAATCGTGCAAGTAAAATCTCCTGTACTCGCAGCAGTTACAGATAGTGATTACTATGTCAGGGCTCGAAAAGAGGCAAATAAATTGTCTAGAGAATATGACTTGAGAGTAGCTGACATGCCAATGGTGATCCAAGCTATGACTGCTCATCCTAAGGTTCGTAAAGCAATCAGACCCACATGGATAGACACAATAACTGGCGAATATCATGGTCAGCGAGATGGCGACCGTTCTTATGAAATATGGCATTCAGCAGGTTCTTTGGCAACTGCAAAAGGACTGGAAAAAGCATTTTCCAAAGCTGGCGACTATGGATTTATGCAGATTGCTGACGACGAATGGGTTGCTGTTGGAAAAGGCAATTACAACAGTCAGAATGTTGCGAGAATTCATCTTGATGATGTTAAGAAAGGCAGCGTGCCTGTAGCAGGAACTCCTTATACTGTTTTTACACGATTGGACAAAGACAAAGCCAACATCAATGGCAACAGTCAATTAAATTATGGTGCTTTCATGAGTGATGACCGCGTGCTTATGATTGCAGGCTCTCCTGAAAGCAGAGAAGCATTGGCTAAAATGCTATTTAGCAAAAAAGAAGATGGCGGAGAAGGCTGGAGCAATATTGGCAGCTATCACAGAATAAATAAAGCCGGCTTTGACGCTCAAGCAAAGGGGCGCCTAGTGTACCTCGGCAACGGTAATATTGGCCTCGATGGCAACCACAACATCGACATTTATAACAGTTATGGGTGTTTCGTCGTGGTAAGTGCAGTGCGCGCAAAAACTGCTTCTTCTGGCATTGTGCAGCCAACGCTTGAGCAGACATTGGCGGTTATCAACAATCCTGATCTTAACAGAGAAGACACGATAAAAGCTGGAAGTCAGCTGTACAGGCAATAAAAAGAGACGATGCTGGCAATAATTTAGAGGGTTATTAATAGAAGCTATTAAGGGAGTAAAAATGTGCTCAGAAGAATACCACAAAGGACATGAAACTTATGATGTACAACCGGGAATCTCTTTAGATAGATATACCACTCTTCCGCGAAATTATGGTGTAAGAAAAACAGATCCTTTTGAGCTTCTTTATTAATATCCTTCTTTTCCTTTAAGCGGGACAAATAAAAACCCCCCTAAGTTTTCTACTCTAATCTTATTCTTTAGCTTTTTTACTTTAAGCATATCCTGATGATATTCAGAACCAACAGGAGCAACAAGAATTCCTCCAATTTGAAGCTGTAAAACAAGCTTTTCAAGAATCTTTGGGCATGCAGCAGTTACAATAATCCGGTCATAGGGGGCTTCTTTTTTGTAACCTACGCTACCGTCTCCCAAAATCACTTTAACATTTTTATAGCCTTTAAGGGCATGCCTTGCTTCTTGTGCAAGCGGGGGTATAATCTCAACACTAAAAACCCTTCCATTCTCTCCAACTAGAACGCTTAAAATTGCAGCCTGATATCCAGAACCTGTTCCAACTTCAAGGACCTTTTGACCCTCTCTAACCCCAAGTGCCTGCGTCATAATAGCTACTGTTGTTGGCTGTGAGATTGTCTGGTTTGACCCTATTGGAAGCGGATAATCCCTGTATGCTTCATTCTTATATTCTTTTGGTACAAAATTTTCTCTTTGAACCTTATCAAATGCAAAGAGCACTTTTTTGGATGTAATTATCTCTTCTTTTTTCCAGCGCAAAAGCAACTCTTTTTTATCCATTGGGCTGTAAAGAGATATAAACTTTTATATATTATGTCAATCAGGTGTTTTTGAGGTGATGCATATTTGAATATTGCATGGTTTAGTGAGGTTGACAATACAGATATTCCCTTTGCCGGAGTAAAAGGTGCTTCACTTGGGGAGATGTATGGTGCTCGCCTTCCAGTTCCATCAGGATTTATTGTAACTACAAAGGCTTATGAGCGTTTTCTTGAAAGAGGTAATATTGGAGATAATATTTATGAGGCATTATCCTCTGTTGATGTTGAGAAAACAAGCAGGCTTCAAGAGGTTTCTAGAAGAATTCAGGATATGATCTTACGGGCAGAGATACCAAAAGAGATTGCTAACGAAATTAAAGAGGCTTATGATTGCCTTAATATCGACAAAGATGTTCTTTCAAAAGCGAGTAAAGAGGCCCTTGATATTATCAGGGTTGGGCGTAATGCTCCCTTTGTTGCTGTTCGAAGTTCTGCTACTGCGGAAGACCTTTCTGATGCAAGTTTTGCTGGTCAACAGGCAACTTTTTTGAATGTTAGAGGGGTCCAGGAAGTTATTCGCGCTGTTCAAAAATGCTGGGCAAGCCTTTTTACTGCAAAGGTAATTTATTACAGGGTTCAACACAAGTTTCCACACGAGAAGGTTAGTATCGCTGTAATTATCCAAAAGATGGTTCTATCAGCAAAATCAGGCGTTATATTTTCTGTTAATCCTATTAGTAATAAAGAAGACGAAATTCTTGTCGAAGCTGGTTTTGGTCTTGGTGAGGCTGTTGTTTCTGGTTCTATTACCCCAGACCAGTATGTTCTTAGCAAGAGAACGAAAGCCCTTATTGAAAAGAAGGTAAACCGCCAAGAATTTGAATACAGGCTTGACACAAATCTTGGCTATACTGTTAAGCGCAACCTTCAGGAAGGGCGTGCAACAATGCAGAAGCTTCAGGATTATGAACTTCGCAGTCTTGTTGAGCTTGCAATCAAAATAGAAGAGCATTATAGAAAACCTCAGGATATTGAATTTGCTATCGAGGGTGCACAAGTCTATATTATCCAGTCCAGTCCAATTACTACTCTTAAGAAGGCGTCTGGGCAGAAATTACCTGTTGAAAAGAAAGAAGAAGAGACAATGCAGCAGGATGGACAAATAAATAATGGTGATTCTAAAAAGCCTGAAACGTTGCCTGAGCCAGATGAGAAGTATTCACAGTATGGGGATGTTCAGACTATCACCGAAATTAAAACCATTGTTGACCTTCCTGAATACGCTGAAAATGCTGCTAGGACAGGTGCAGATGGTGTTGGGCTTTTACGCCTTGAAATGCTTCTTGCAAGGGGTGGAATCCATCCTGCCCATTATATTGCCCATGACCGGGACGAGGATTATGTTGAACTTCTCTATAAGGGATTAGAGAAGATTGCTCAATCTTTTAAAGGCAAGCCGGTCTGGGTTAGGATGTCTGACCTTCGTACTGACGAATACAGGGGTCTTGAAGGTGGGGATGGTGAACCTCCTGAAGCAAATCCTATGTTAGGTTGGCATGGTATTCGCAGGCTTCTTTCCCAGCAAGAGATTCTCAAAGCAGAATTTCTTGCAATCAAACGGCTTCATGATGCAGGCTACACCCAGGTTGGGGTTATGCTTCCGTTTGTAATTTCTGTTGAGGAGGTTAAACGTGCAAAAGAGATTCTTGAGGAGGTAGGGCTTGAGCCTTGCGAGAATGTAGAATTTGGTATCATGGTAGAAACACCCGCTTCAGTACAAATTATTCGTGATATTTGTGAGGAAGGCATTGATTTTGTTAGTTTTGGAACAAATGACCTTACCCAGCTTACACTGGGTGTAGACAGAAACAATTCTTTACTTCACTTTCAGTATAATGAGATGCACCCTGCTATTCTCAGGCAGATCCAGCATGTTATTCAGGTTTGCAAGGAATATAATGTTGAGACCTCTATATGCGGTCAGGCGGCAAACAATCCTGATATGGCTGAATTTCTTGTGAAGGCTGGGATTGATTCTATTGCAGCAAATCCTGACTCTGTTATAAAGATTAGGCATATTGTTTCAAGGGTTGAGAAGAAGCTTCTTTTGCATGCAGCGAGAAAAGACTTTAAGGTGTGAATGTGCTACCAGATCTTCTTAGCCTGCTAGACGGTTTAGGTGCTTTTGAGACAATCGTTCCATTTTTTGTTGTATTTCTTGTTGTTTTTGGTGCTATCAACCACATTGGTTTTTTTCAGAACAAGCGCGGCATTGAGGTTGTTTTAGCCAGCATTGCAGGTCTATTTTTTATACGAAATCAGTTTCTTGTTGGTATTATGTTGCGTTTTTTTACCAATATCTCTTACTTTATATTCCTGCTTTTGATCCTTCTTTTTGGATTTGGGCTTATTGCAAGGAAAAAGGCGAAAAAAGGGATTTTCCTGTTTGTTGGATTTATAGTTTCGATAAGTTATATATTTTTTGCACTTTCTGATAAGACCACTTCTTTTCTTGGTGGTGGAAGTCTTAGGATTTTAAGCCAACTTCCTTCTAATATAGTTCAAGGGATTTTATTTATTGTTTTGTTCGGTGCTATTATTTTTTGGGCAATGAAGGGAAAATCAAAAAATAAAACAGATAAACGTTAAGTGGTAAATCTTTATAAGCGGTTTTTATTTTGGGAGTATGTCCTTCCAAGAAGAGATGATTCTCTAGGGATTTCTTAAAATTGCCATGAAATGGCTTTATTTTGTGTTTTTAGAGGAATAGAAAGCTTTATATATTAGTCATTACTATAGTGTAATAACATATTTGGAGTTGATATGACACTAGAGCAAAATTTAACAAATGCTTATGGAAGTTTTAGAAATTGGACCGGAGCGAGAGCTCTTTTTTCTCAAGATCCGTGGGGATATAGGGTTCGTGAGTTTTTAAATGGTCTTTCTGGCGGAAAAACTAGCTATGAGGGTTTGCCTCCTGATGTTTTAGGTAAAGAGATAGACCAAGAGTTTCCTAAAAGCGAAAAAACATTTTTAGAATTGGCCAGACCTTCAGCATCAAAGATTTCTCATAAAGCTTTAGAAAAAGCCCCTCCCGAAGAGTACGGCAGACTGGTGGCAATTATTGAGAAAGATATACAAGAAGGAGCTAAAATAGCACAAAGCGGAGATACTAATGCCATGTTTGATTACCTTCTCAGAAGATTAGGTGACAAAAATGGGTCAGAGATTTATCATGCTAAGGCCCTTCATAACCTTGGTAGTCCTGAATTGGCGCGCCAGTTCGAAAAGGTTCTTGGAGTTGAGGTTAGAAAGGCCGCAAATAAATACCGGACAAACCCTGATGATCCTAATTCTCAATTTGATAAAGATAAACTTAAGAAAGGATTAGAAGAGCATGCTAAACACATAAAAGATCAAGATGGTGAGGCTCAGTTTTATGCGACTTTGATGAATTACGCAACAACCACACAACAAAAAGCTAGCTAAACTAGCTAACTTCTTTCTTTTTTTACTAATTTTGCCATTTGGCCAATAAATTTATCTGCACGATTGCGGTGTGTGTTTAGCTCTTTACCAGAAATATCAACTACTGTACCGTGCGTTATATTATGCGCTAGTCTGTAGGTTTCCCGATACCAGTTTACATATTTGCTATTTAGCTTTCCTTTTCTTACAAAGTGCTCTTTTAGCATAATATCAATGTGTTCAGGGCTTGGTGGAGTCTTTCCTGCTGCCATAAGTGCTGCATGGGCGCTATCAACCATTGCCCAGTATACTGATTCTGCAACAGAGAGCATATTGAATTTTGCCCGTGCAAGATGAAGTGGTGCGCGCTTTAGAGCTGTATAAATTGCTTCCGGGCTTGGTCGTATTTTTCCTCTTGCAAGTAGGATTTTAAGTGGATTGAAAAATCCCCCAAAGTCAATAAGGGCAATCCCGTACCTAAGAACATTGATTACCACGGGCTCTCCTATTAATATTTGATTCCAGAATGCTGTTAGGGTTACTGTGTTGACATGGAGTTTTTTAGCATACTTAACAGAACTTACAAGGCGCTGCATCTCTTCACGATACCATGCAATAAGCCTCTGGTCCCATTGAATCGTCGCATCATCAACAATGATTATAATATCTACATCACTTCTTCTTTGCTGTGTATTTTTTGCTACCGAGCCAAAGAGTACTATAGATTTTATTACTTTATCAAACTCCCGATAGGCTTTGGTTGCAAAGTCGTATGCTATACCATAGTCTTCATCAATTATACCAGGGTCAATAAATTCACTTTTTCTATTGATTTCCACCTTGGGCAAACCGTCCTCTGTCCCCCCCTCTTTGACCTCCAAGTTCTGGTGGAAGGTTTGAGAATCCACCACCATACAAATCCCGGAAGTGCGTTTCTGGAAGTGTTGGTCCCATTCCAAGCCCGTATGAGCCTTGGGTTTCAATCATCTGTGGCCAGTATGGCGCTACTTTCATTGAATAAAGGGGTGAGTTAAAATATTCCAGTGCATAAAGGTGTGGATTTTCCTTGAACTGCGCAACAAACGCTCCTGCTTCGACAATAACATTTCCTTTTTTTGCCTCAAATCCGTGCTTTTTTAGGCGTTCAATTTGTTCTTTAATTGGTGCATTTCCCATGCCAGGCGGCATGTGAGCATCAGAGAATCCAAAATTATCTGTTATGTGTAATTGCTTTACATGCGGGGCAATAATCTCTGTTTCCTTTAGAATGTCTTTTTCCGTATATCCAAGTTTTCTCATAAAATTGATGTGCCCTACATCCCAGGTTACACCGATAAGTTTTTGAGCTTCCTGCATAGCTTCTTTTTCTCCCATCCTCTTCTCTTTTTGAAGCTTTTCAGCAAACTTTTCCTGTGCTCTTTCAATTGTATCTCTAAGTTCTTTTGAACTTCCAATTGTCAGCTCTGGCTGGTAGTTTTCAATTGTTATCAAGGGGGAATTCTTCCCGTATTTTTGGTATGCTTCCCATGCTGTGTTTGATACTGTCTCTACTGTCTTTTCCTGAGCAAATTTTGTGGTTGGGATAAAGACTTTTGGTGCTGGAAGCTGGTTTAGCTGATGTAACATTTCATCCTGGCTTACTGGTTTTTGTCCAAGTTTCTTTTCAACTTCAGCTTGAAGCTTTTTTTGGATTTCATGTTCGGATTCTAATAACTCGGGGTGTTTCCTGTATTTTATCATTAAATCTTTCATTGCTTCTCTTTGAATTTCCTGTTGCTTTCCGTATGTTTGGGCTGTCTTTTCAAAGTTCTCAAACTCTTTTAGAATCTCTTTTTTTTCTTCTGCAGGCGTATATTTTTGGAATTTGTGGTGGATATCCTCCATACGTGAGCGAATATGCACATCAATCTCGTGCATGTGTCTTTCAAGAAGCTTCATCTTGTTTTTGTTTTCTTCATATTCCCTTAATTCTTCCGGGGATACTACTCCTTGACTGTGGGCGTATTCAAGTCCTACGTTGTTAGATACTATCCTTTGAAAGTTATCTGCTATTTCTGACTTTGTCTTTTGAAGGTCAAGCACATCAAGTTTCTCTTTATCCCACATTGTATGGTTTTGATTCTCCAAATATTCATCTGGCGTCCATATCTTGTCTCTTCCTATGTACCTTTTTACTTCGAATTTGTTCATTCCTATTTCGCCGGTTTCCTGATTGATAAAGGCTGCCCGCTCTTTTATTGCTCCTTTATCAATGAATTCCTGAAGGTATTTTTTTTCTTCCTGCGATGCTGTTTTGTAGAGCTGCTGGACATATTCCTTTTCCTGCAGGCTCATCTTTCTCCATGTTTCACCAGGAGTTTGGGTGTTTGCGTGGAAATTTATAGGGGTATTTCCTTTTGGGTCTAATTTATGGGCCATGTCAAGAAAATAACCCAGCTGGTTTTCTGCATTTTTTCTTTCTGATTCGTCCCATCTATTTTGCTGAAAACCTACAAGGTCCATGATTGGGCCATGAATGCTTGCTTTTGCTCCTGTTAGTTTCATAAGCCTGTTGATCTCTTCAAAGTGCTGTTTTGGAATCTGCTCAAAGATATCCGGGCGGATTGGGGCTAAGTCAACTCCAAAAACACCTGAGTTTAAGCGTTTTGTTGCTTCAGCGATTTGATTTGCTGTATTGATACTTGTTGGCGCGCCCATTGCATATTGGGGGACAGAGAAGTATTCACTTTCCACCGCTGTGTTGTATTCTCTAATAAAGTTATTCATGGTAAGTTGTTTTTCCTTTTTGTATATTGTTCCTGTTTTTCGCGAAAGGCCGTGTCTAGTTTTGTGAAGTACTGTATCCTTCTTTCAGGAGACGACCCATGAAATAGTTCATCAACAATATTCCGTAGTTCTCCACGTGTTTCTTCTGCATTTGTTACACTGAGGCTTATTCTACCTTCTTGTATGAGCCTGTCTCGCAAATCATTAATAAAAGATTCTGTTGACTGTGAAGTGGTGTATGCAATTCCACTGAGATTGTCTTGAGTTATCTCATAGCGGGTTCTAATTCCACCATATTCATTTGCATTGTAATCTCTTCTATGTGTTTCTTGCGGTTGCTCTTGAACTTCTTCTATTTCTTGTTGGGGTTTTACTTCTTCTTCATTTAGTGCAGATATAAGCTGTTCTGCTATGGCCTTTTCTGGCTTTTTTTCTTCTTTTTTTTTATGAATATCCTTTCTTATTCTTTTTAGCAGTTCTTCAAGTTTTTCTTTAAGAAATCCATTTTCTTTTTTATTCAGCTGCTCCTGAAGAAACCTTTCTTTCTCTTTTTTTGTCTTCTTCTTTAATTCTTCCTGTATCTTTTTAATTGCCATAATTGAAGAATTAATGGGTAGATTGGTTTATTTAAAGGTTATTTAATTTTGGGAGAATGCTTTAGAGCAATACCAGCATCCTTCGACTTTAATACCCTTGTGTTCTTGATTGTGTTCCGACATATTCCCCGCATTTATTCCTTTATCTCGGGCATATGAATTGTCTATTGTCTTATCTTCAAGAGGATTTGGAGGGGGGACCCCGTATTGGCTGCTTTGAGTTTCTGTGCTGTAAGTTTTATGGGTGGTGCTGTAACCATCATTTTGCGGTCCATAACCCCCATCTTGTTGTTGAGCTGGTGTGTATGCTAATTGGTCTTCAAGTGTCATAGTAATCAAATTTTTATGCTCTTTTTTTACTTATAAACATTTCGTTATGTACTGAGCATTCTATGAGCTTTTTTGTATATATCATATGCTACAAAGCACTCTGCTTTTGCCTGCCCCTGTGCTGCTTTTAGGACTGTTTTGTCTATGAATCCAGAGCCTTTACCCTTTCCGAAAATATTGAGATTCTTTCCAACGCCTTTGAGCGGCTTTCCAATTTCTTTAAACCCCTCGTAAAGGGCTTCAAATGGGTTTACTGAGCTTTCTTCAACTCCACCTTCTTTTCCTTCCAGTTCTTTTAGGTGTTCCTTGATTTCTCTTTTTGTTGCTTCGTCTTTTGTCTTTTTTAGGAGCTTTCTAAGAAAATTCCGCTTTTGGGGTGGGCCTTCCTCTTCTTCGTCATTAAGATAGTGTTTTACATCCTCTTCAATTTCCTTAAGGCTTACATCTAGAAGGTTTTCAATAAGAGCAAGGTCATCTTCAAGTTCCTTTTGTTCATAGAGTTTTAGGTCTTTTTCGCTTAATGCAAATGACTTGAAGAGCACGTCTGCCCTTCCCCCCTGGGAGTAGCGCGTTCCTGTTTGTGACTGGCCAGCAGAATGGGGGATGCTTCTAAAGTGTATCTCTACTTTTATGCATGCATGGTATTTTTGAGACGGTCGCAATCCTTTTGCAATTTCTCCTTTATCTATCATTGCCTGAAAATTAAACTCTTTTTTGGCGAAAATATCAAGCTGCATTTCCATGTTGTTGAAAACGCTGACAATATTTGGTGAGTTAAAATCATGCATGCTCAGTTTTTTCGCTGCAAGGAGATATGGCTTTGTCCACTGTGCATATAATTTTAATGCAGCAACCTGGGAGCGAAGGTATGCCTTTTCTATATTGTACCTTTTTCTAAGTTCTCTCTCACTTTCTTTTTTCCAGTGGTAATATTCTTCCATCCTAGGTTTTAGAATACGGCGGACACGATCATTTAAATCAAGCTTGTCTATATGCTTGATTGAAGATGCTGCCAGAAAGGCATCTCTGAGTGTAACAAATTCTAACTGCTGGCTCATTGCATGAACAGCTCCTCTTCCACGTTTGATGTCAACCTGGTCGAGCCATATTTGTTTTAGGGCAAGTTCTGCTGCTTCCATTCTTGCTTTTTCTTTTGCATGAATGTCATTGTAGACTGCAAGGCGCACATCAAATTCTTTTAGGTCATAGATTAGGTTAATGATGCTGCGCAGCACGGTGTTGATTGTTCCAATCATTTTCATTGCCTGCTCCTGCATTCTTGTTGCCTTTATTCCAATATCGCTGTGAAATGCAGAACCTACTGCCGCTTCAAAGTCTTCTCTTGTCTTGTCTACGGTATATCCAAGACCACTCATTGGTTCCCTGCCACGAAGGAAATCAAGGATCCAAAAGTAAATTCCTTCAAGGCCTTCATTAAAGGAATCGTATGCCAAGTGGTAAGTTGCCCCAATATTCTCTTCAACCTTTTGTACAATGTCTTTTTTTGATGGTTCCTCCTTTTTTGGAGGACTGAAAAGGCTACTTAGAAACTTATCTTCCATTTTCCCTCTTTTTTATTATCTTTGGGCATTGCGCTATATAAAACCTTTGTTTTCAGTAAACTATGACCGAAAACATTATTAATATTCCAAAAAATAACAAAATACATGATTGGAAGGCAAGTTTGGGTTACTCCTCCAAGTGGTATCCGCTTTGCCAAACGTGGTGTGTTTGATATTAGTAAAACTTATCAGGCTATTCGCTCATTTCTTCTTGACCATCATTATTCACTTCGTAATTTTCAAGAGAAAGAAAACACTTCCAGGCGCAGGCCGGAAGAATTCGGGGAGGTTATTTTTATTTTACAGACTGCAAAGGAAGTTGATGATTATGCAAGGTTTCATATCAATGTTGATGTTCGTATTAATAAGCTTCGAAAGGTTGTTGTTGGTGAAATGACCATGGATGAGGGGTTTTTTCAGGTTTATATCATTGGTTATGTATTCTTAGATTACCGCAATAAATGGCAAAGAAGCTCATTTTCAGCAATGCTCAGCAAAATCTATAATAATTACCTTATTAAGAATAAAATTGAGAATGAATACCAAGGTCCCCTCTTTGGAGAGGTCTGTGGCCTTCGGGATGCTGTCAAAGAATCTTTAGACCTTTATCCTTATTATCATGGCAACGTATGAAGAAAAACCTGAGCGTATCTGGGTAACTCCTCCAGGACCTGGTGGAACTAAGATCCGCCATATTGGTATGATTGATATTGCTTATTTTTACCGGTGGCTTCAGCAATGGTTTAGCTTTGAATTTACCTGGGACCCTAGTTTTGAGAAGCAGTACCTTGAAAAGGTCAGTTCTGGAAGCAAGGAATACCAGATAAAGTGGGAATGTGTCATGCCTGCGCGCTTTAACCTAAAACTAGGAATAGATGTGAATTTTCTTTTTTTGGGTGTTACTGAGGCTGAAACTGTTATTAGTGGAATGAAAGTCAAACTCCAGCGTGGAGACTTTGAACTTCGTGTTGATGGCTATGTAGAGAAGAATCTTGAAGGGCTTTCTTTTTTCAGAAAGATTTATCAGGAATTTATTATAAGGGAACGTATTGAAGAGGTTGCCCAAGAGCACTATATGAAGGTAAAGAAGTTTCGTGATGATGTATATGCTTATATAAACCAATATATAAGAGATGAGGATGTGATGATTTAGATGTCAGAAATTGAATACGTTGTCCCTCCAGCTATAAAAGTTTCCCAAGATGCCGTTTTCAACTTTGCTGACCTTTACAACCTTACTAAATCGTGGTTTGAGAAGCACAAGTATGACTTTTTTGAAAAAGAGTATCTTGATACTGAAAGGGAAAATAAAAAGAGCTGCAATATCCGCTGGATGTCTGAGCGGAAGGTTGACGATTATACAAAATTTCATATTGATATTGCCATTACTGGATACGACCTTGAAGATGTTTCTTTGAAAACCTGTGTTGCCTGCAAGGGGCGGATTGTGTTCCAGTTTGCTTCTTATCTTGAGCGCGATTATGAAGATATGTGGAGCCATAATTTTTTTATGCGCTTTATACGGAGTGCATATGATACGTTTGTGATTCGTGGGAAGTTTTCAAAATACAAACAAGAACTTAAGGAAGAGACTTATGCATTGTTTAATCAAACAAAATCTTTTTTAAGACTGCAAGAATACAAGGCTTAATGAAAAAGTATTTTTTATTATTCTTTCTTGCTGGGTTTGTTGTTTTTGTAGACCAGGTCACTAAACTATTTATTCGCGACCAATCTTTTACTGTTTTTTCTTTTTTCCGTATTACTCCAACATACAACAGTGGCGCTCTTTTTGGCATCTTTCCTGGAGGAAATGTTGTATTTATAGTGTTGAGCATTGCTGTTCTTGGTTTGATAATTTATCTTTACAAAAATGCTGATCAACTGTCTCAAATTGGATTTTCTCTTATTTTCGGTGGGGCTATTGGAAACCTTGTTGATAGGCTCTTTGGGGGGGCTGTTTATGACTTTCTTGACTTTAAGATTTGGCCTATTTTTAATTTTGCAGACACTTTCCTTGTTTTGGGGGTTGTACTTGTTCTTTTTGTATCTTTACGAGGTCATAAATTTTTTTCAGTGGACAAGAATACATTGAGATAAGCTTCTTGTAGTTACATATTGTTTTTTTAATCATTACATAAAAATAGAGAAGTACTTTTAAATAGTGTTTTTTTGGCTTTTGTATGAAATCAGGAGAGCGAATAGAGGTATTTCGAAGGGCGGTGTATCTTTCTAGGGAGAGATTCGCATATATTGCTAGTATTTGTCCGACTACATTGTATCTCTTGGAGCGGGATAGGACTTTACCTAGGGCAAGGACTCTTCAAAAGATTGTTGATGCTTTTCATTTTGAACCAAGTATCTTTTCTGACCTTGGTTTGGGTAAGAACCCAAAGAAAATAGAAATAGATTATGATTTTTTGAAAAAGCATTATTCTGTTGAGGAACAGACCGCTCAACAGATAGCAGGCAAGTTAGGATGCTCTAAGTCAGTAGTTCTTGCAAGGCTTAAGGAGTATGGGATTGAACGACGACCCCGTTTTAGACAAAATGGGGCTGTTTTTTCTTTAGACCCATATCCTTGCTTAAAAAAAGAGTTTGCTCTTCAAGGGCAGGCAGTACTTCAGTATCCCAGAGTAAAAGAATTACTTAAACCGAAAATTTATTTTGCGCTTGCCTGCCGCTTTGTTGGGAATACTTTAGAAGAGACTGCAGTTTTATCTTCAACTGAGTTTGGTGAGCCTAGAGTTACACGCGAAATGGTAAGACAGAGGCAAAATACGGGTTTGGGGCGTCTTGAGAGATACCTTATAAATGGGAATAACATATAAATCTTTATTTTTTACAGTTTTTTATGAATAGAAAAGGAGTTCTTGAGGCTATCTATACCATCCTTTATGGAAGGTATGGTTCTCAGAACTGGTGGCCATATACGGATGTTAAGAATAAAGGGTTTGAAATCTGTCTTGGTGCTATATTAACGCAAAATACAAGCTGGCAGAATGTTGAAAAGGCACTAGAAAATCTTAAAGCCAACAATCTTTTAAGTATTAACTCTATTGATTCTGTAAATTTTGAGAGGCTTTCTACTTTTCTACGTCCGTCGGGTTATTTTAATCAGAAAGCAAAGAAGCTAAAGGCCTTTGTCAGGTTTATTATTAAAAATTATGACGGTGATTTAAAGAAATTATTATCCCTTCCTATAGATAAACTTAGAGAAGAACTTCTTTCTATTTATGGAGTTGGTCCAGAGACTGCAGATTCAATAATTCTTTATGCTGCAAATAAGCCCATTTTTGTTATTGATGCCTATACAAAAAGAGTTATGTCCCGTCTTGGATTTGGCGAGCATTCCTATGAATCTCTTCAGAGTCTTTTTATGGATAATCTATCTTTAGATACTGAGGAATTTAATGAGTTTCACGCTCTTTTCGTTCGTCTTGGAAAGGAGGTTTGCAGGACCAAGCCTAAATGTAGTGTTTGTTGTCTTAAGGGTTCTTGCCATTATCCGTCAAAGGTTGTGTGATTGCATTTATGATTGCTTCTGGAGTCTGTTCTACTATATACACTCTTAACGATGGGAATCTTCCAATTTCCCTTTGAACGTCCCTTACAAATCCTAAGTGTCTTGTTTGATCATATGTTAGTTTGTTGAGTATGGCTACTTGTGCTCCTCTAAGTGATTCTATAAGCTGTGTTCTGTCCTCTGAGCCCATATAATATACTGCGAATTGGACACCCTGTAAGCTTTGTTCTTTCTGTAGCTGCCCTAAGATTTCTGTAGCTGTTCTAATACCATATCCAATAAGGGCTACTTTTTTTGGTGTGAGATTTACCACCTTATCTTCTAGTGATTTTCTTTCTTCTCTTGCTCTATCAACAGCATTTTCTAATTCAGAGACTCTTTTTCCCAAATCAGCTTGTGTTCGGTTTGATTCTTCTAACTGGGCTTGGTATTCTCTTGCTTTTAATTCATGTCGTTCAGCTGTTTTTGCAAGAACTTGGCGTTCATATTGTAGACTTTCAATGTACTCTCTGTTAACACGCTCAATAGTTGGTTGGGTTCTCTTTCTTTCCTCCATATTTTTTATTCTGGTACTATCTAAGAATTCTAATATTGGAGAAATGATTCCACTTATTTCGTCGACAAAACCATTATATGTATTTTGGGGTGCTTTTAGTTCCATCTTTTGTCTTTCATGAAGCTTTTGCCTTGCTTCTTCTGTTAGGTCTTTATAAAAAAGCCAAGATTTAATTCTCTTTAACATAGAACCTCCGCTCTTTTGGAACAAAGTTTTTTATTACTCCCCTTGATAATTTTCCACAACCAAGAATGTCTTTTTTATGGTTCAGAACTACATATTGACCATAAGTAGATGAAACAGGAATATCTTCTCCATTAAACCACAGGTATGCCTCTTTTTCGTTTAGGGAATGAATATTTTTTTCTGTTTTTTTAACGAAGAGCTGCGCCCCATCTATACTCAGACGCACCCCTTTTTCTTCAAGCGTTCCTGCATAAAGTCCAACACTTTCAACACGCAGGTTTTCAAGATCAACTCTTGCAATATCTCCACTTATAGCAAATATCTTATTGTCCTTACCTTTTATTAGTGTGTGATCTTTTGGGGCGAGTCTTATTCCAAACTGGTCTTTTAGATAAGCGAAAAACTGCTTTTTTTCCTTGCTGTTTAAAAAATTAAAACGCCCCATCACTATTTTCTATTAAAAAATAGCTTATAAATGTTCTTGATGGCTACAAATGTTTATATAGCAATATATATCTTTAAGTAAAAATGAACGAGCTTATCAGAAAGTATGCCCTGCAAAACGCTGTACAGCACAAAGGGAAGGCTTCTGAGAATGCTGTTATTGGAATGCTTTTTTCTGAAAAAAAAGACCTTGATAGAAAAACCATAGCTACAGTGGTAAAAAGGACCGTTCTTGATGTTAATTCGCTTTCCTTTGAAGAGCAAAAAAGGCAACTTTTCCTTGTTGCTCCACAAGGTGTTAAAAGGCCTAAAAAAGAGAGGGACATATTATCAAACCTTAAACTTCCAAAGCCCCTTGTAACCTGTTTTCCTCCAGAACCTAGCAAATATTTACATCTTGGTCATGCAAAAGCGCTTCTTCTTAATTATGAAATTGCAAAAAGAAACAAAGGGAAATTTATTTTTCGTTTTGAAGATACTAATCCTTCTATTGTAAAAAAAGAATATTATTCCCAATATCTTTCTGAGCTTTCTTGGCTTGGGATAAAGCCTGTAAAAATTACTTATGCTTCAAGTCAGATGGATAAATTTTATAATGTTATAAAAAAAATGCTTAAAGACGGTCAGGCTTATGTTTGCTTTTGCTCTTCTGAAGAAATTCGGCGCTCACGAGAAGAAGGAATTTGTTGTTCCTGCCGTGATGATAATGGTCAAGTTTCTTTTTTTGATGAACTTGCAAAAAAGGGTGATGGTGTTATAAGGCTGAAAGGAGACTTAACAAGTCTAAACACCACTCTTCGCGATCCAACTCTTTTTCGTGTTATTCTTGAGAAACATCCTCTTCTTGGAAAGAAATATCGTCTTTGGCCTACCTATGACTTTGAAACAGCAATTATGGATGGTCTTGAAAAGGTTACCTTTCGTGTGAGAAGCAAGGAGTTTGAGCTACGCTCTGAGCTTCATAACCTTATCCAGTCCATTGCCGGGTTTTCTAAAACCATTTACCAGGCTATTGGAAGGCTTAACCTAGATGGTGTTCCAAGTTCTGGAAGGATTATTCGTGAAAAGATATCTAGCGGTGAGCTTATTGGGTGGGATGATCCTACACTTACTACTTTAGAGGCTCTTAGACGAAGGGGGTTTTGCGCTGAGGCTATAAAGAACTTTGTTCTTAATACCGGTATCAGCAAGGCTGAATCAACACTTTCTTGGGGAGACCTTATTATGCAAAACAAACGACTTCTTGATAGATTTGCTAACAGATATTTTTTTGTTGCTTCACCAAAGAAAGTCACAGTTCTTGGTGCTCATTTTTTGAATGTCCGTGTTCCTCTTCATCCAAACGATTCAAAAATGGGTGTGCGTTTATTTAAGACAACAAACAAATTCTATGTTGCAGATGCTCTTGAAGATAGAGTTGTCTATAGATTTATGCATCTTTTTAATTTTAAAGATAAAAGATTTATCTCAACGGAACTTGATTCATCCCTTGGTGCAAAGCTTATCCATTGGCTTCCTGTTTGCGATGACCTTGTAAAGGTGTCTGTTATGATGCCTGATAAGGGCGTGGTTTCTGGTCTTGGTGAGAAGGCAATCAAGAAGATTAAAGTTGGCGAGGTTATTCAATTTGAGCGTTTTGGATTTTGCCGTCTCGATAAGAAAGAAAAAATGAAATATTCTTTTTGGTTTACCCATAGATAATTTATAAATGGCCTAATTGTGAATTAAATTTAAGATAAATGAATCTTTAGATTGTCGGCTGCTTTATGATTTGTGTTTGGGATTTTATACTTGGTTGGAGGCTGATACCTTATGGAATTTATATTACAAAAGGCCTTGGGACGCAATAATTCCAAGTTACACCATTACAATCCTTTCTGGTGGAATAATTATTCCTTCCGGGATTTAGAAATCATTTATTTTTATCTTATAATTATAAAAGGAATATTTATAAACTATTTAGTGGTAAGAGATAGATGGTATATCTTTGGTTGAGACAAAAAGATGTTGGACTTCTTGAGTCTGTATGTAAAAAGGCCAGTATTATTGACCAAGAGGAGGAGATTGTTCGGGGTTCTTTAGATGATGCTGGGTTTTTGGGTGGTGTTGGCAGAGTCTTTGTTTTGGGTAGGGAGATGGTTTGGAAACCTTTTGATACAGACCAACTGTATCGCTTTGCAAGAATTAATAATTTATCTTTATATCCAGAGGGGCTTATTTTAACACCCTATAATGCTTTAGATGTAAGGTATCATCTTGGTACTAGAACTATAGATAAGACTACAAAACTCTCTCGCGTTGAGCTTGAAGGGTCAGATAAACTAGACTTTGTAAAACGTGTGTATATGACCTTTTTTGGGTCACTTGTTGCAAAACACACCAAGAAGGATAATCACTTTCTTCTTTATTCTACATCTCCTTCTGGTAATAGATCAAATTGATTGTTTATTGTGGATTTTTTGGTTTTTAATAGAATTTATTTTACTCTAGTAATTTTTGATATAGGTAATATTTATAAATAGTGTGCAGGGGTTTTGGTTTTATTAGCTTATAGTCAATTATTTTGGATAAATGAAAAAGACTTTATTATATGCAGGTATTAGTACCCTTGTGGGGGTTTTTATTGCAAAGGCGCTATTGCGTCCTGTTGAAAATGGGTTTATTTATTATTCTACAGGATCTGCCATTGAAGAAACTGCTAGCCAAGAAGATATTCTCCTCCCTTTATTAAAGAATGCTAAGCCTTCTGAGCTTGTTATCCGCCTTCCAGAGCCGAGTCATGTTACTTCCTTACCGCACGAAGAATCAGAATATGGGCGATATAGTCCTGTTCTTGAAAATATGATATCCTCTAAGTTTAATCATGCCATTTCTCTTAATGGTTCTCTTGAAGCTTCTATTGCACGTGGAGATCAATTTGTTTCTGCTTTTCAGACTGCAACTGTTGGAACGAGATTCTCTCAAAACTTTATTCGTGCTTTAGCTTATGTTGAATCCACAAATGATCCTTGTGCTTACTCTCCTGTTGGGGCGCAGGGTCTTAACCAACTAAGACCTATTGCTGTCAAGGCAGTTACAGGTAATAGGAGCGGTTCTTGGGCAAAAAACCCAGTGCATAATGTTCTTATTGGTGCTCTTTATCTTGAGCGTCTTCATGACCGTTTCTTGAGCCTTCCACTTGCCCTTGCTGCGTATAATGCAGGCCCTACTGTTATTGAAAGGGCTGTTGAACAATATGGAAAGAAGGCACAGTACGAGCTTAACGGTATTCCAGAAACAACACAGGATTATATTGCAAAGGTCTTTGCTTTTGAGAGGCTGTTTTCTTACAGGGTATTTAACCATTCCCAGCAAATTTCATCTGACAGTGGATTTTCCTATACTGTGAAGAATGGTGATACTCTTTCTCGTATTGCCAATCGTTGTGGCACTTCTGTCAAAGCCCTTTTAGCAACAAACGATGTTGACCCCCTTAAGCTGATGGTTGGGCAGAAGATTTGGGTTAGGTATTAAATAAGACGGACCTGGGAGGATTTGAACCCCCGACCTACTGCTTAGGAGGCAGTCGCTCTATCCAGACTGAGCTACAGGCCCACAGAAGTTTCTTATAAATATATTCCTTAAAAATTTATCCTTCAAGAACTTTAATCTCTCTTTTTGAGGTTGCTATCTTTGACATGGCCTGACCTAACTTACTTTTTTTGTTTACATTTATTTCTCCTTTTTTTGATGTTGTTGCACTAAAAAGAAAGTTATCACCAACATAAATATCCAGAAGTTTATTTGGCTCTTCTGTATAGATGCCGATTGCTTTTCCAGTTTCTCTTATTTCAAAGCGAAGCTTTTTTTCTCCTTTTTGTTTTGCAAGTTCATTTACTGTTATGCTAATTCCTATTTTCTTTTCTATTTCTTCAATTGTTTTTCCCTGCTTTCCGATAATTCTTGCAATTTCATCTGCTGGAACGTATACTACCGCTCTATGATCCGATACTACCTCTACTTTTGCTTCGCTTGAGTATTTTCTTATTTCTTTTTCTACCTGTTTTGCTGCAAGCTGGCGTGCTGGGCTGTGCTTTTCTGCACCTACTGGTATGACCACTGTCTGCTCTCCATAACTATAGATTTCATATAGCAAGGAATTTGTCTCGAAATCCCTTATTTCAACTACTGGTCGAGCAAGGTCTGCTTCAGTCATGCCTGATGGAACTTTGACTGTCATTGCAAGAGTCAATACTTTTCCTATTTTTCCTTTTTCTATGAATATGATTGTGTCAATAACACTTGGAATCATTCCAGTATCCATTCTTGAGATAAACCTTTGGACGGCATCAATTGGCGATGCTGAATGTAAGACCCCCAAGCAGTTTGATCCTGCAAGGCGAAGGTCGATGTAAAGGGTGAAGTCTGGTGTGTCCCTTATTTCGTCAAAAAGAATGTTGTCTGGTCTTGATAAGAAAAGGATATCGTGCAACTCTTCGCTTGATGTGAAATTTTTTGAATACTGGGTTATTTTGTCTGAGAGCTGCAAATCTCTTGGCGATTCTACTGTTTTTGTTATCTTCCCTTCATCTGCATAAAACTCAGCGATTGCCTGGGCAAATGTGCTTTTTCCAGAGCCTGTCTCTCCTGCAACGATAATGCCTCGTGCCTTGTTTTTTATTCTTTCAAAGATTGTTTCTGGAAGATTGTAGTCTTCTAATGTTAATCTTTTTATCGGCCTGACTGCAGTTATTTCCCATCCATCTGAGATTGGCGGTTTTGTGATAACTATCCTATAATTATGATATTGAATGATTGTTGAGCCCTTTCTTGATATTTCAATGAACGCCTTTGGATCGCTTCTTGTGTTTTCTACTATTTCTTTTGCAATTTTTTGTACTTGTGCTGTATTTAGATTTTCTTTTTGGAGGGGTATAAGCTTCCAGTCGCCAGGTCCTCCCTTTTTTGCTGCTGGGGCACAATCCTCTTTTAGGTGCACTGACATTGTTTTATCATCAAAGAAACTTTCAATCTCCAGTTTTCCTACTGGTCCTTGGGTTTGGATAAATATTACGTTGATATCAAATGCTTTTGCTGATTCTGCCTGTATCTTGTCGCCAGTTATGAGGGTTGCTCCTTCACTATGGGCAAGGTCTCTTATCAATGCATCAATTTCCCCACCCGCTTTTGCATACCTTATCTGGTAGAGGTTTGGTCTTTGGCCAACAAACTTTAGTTCTATTTCTCCTTGTTTTTTTAGTTCTTGGAGATTTTGCAGCTCTTCAATACCCATGAGTCCTGTTTCCTGGCCCTTATTTGCCTGGTGCTCTAATTCTGCGACAACAGCATTTGGGATAATAATTGTTCCCATAATCTCTTTTTTCTTTATTAGCCTTGAGACTGCGCGTTCAATGACAACAGAGGTATCAACCACAAAAAGGTCGTTCATTACCCTTGCTTTTTATGGTTGCTATTTAAATTATTTCTTTTTTGCTTTCTCTTTCTTTCCTTCTTTTTCAAGCATGCTTTCCAGCTTTCCAAGCCTTTCTTTTAGCTGGAGCATGTCCTTTCTTACCCTTGCAAATGATTTTTGTAGTGCTTTACTCAGTTCTTTTGGTATTCTTTCCATATTTTAACCCCCTAAAATTACAACTTTTGAGGTGTTACAGAAATTTATATGTTTTATGGTAAAAAAAGGTATATACCCTTCTAAGTCAGAAAATTATATAAACAGTAAAACTGGCTTTTTAATTATGAGAAGGTCGGTCCTAACCATGCCTGCAGGACATACTATTGAGTCTTTTAGAGATGGAAGGTTGGTTGTTCCGTGGGATACTTATAATTTTACTTCAACTGATGCTTTGCGCTTGCTTTATGGTCATTGTATCTCTAATGGTCAATCATATGACCCAAACCTTACAAAAGGAACAAGAGATCTTCTTTCTACTACCTTTGGAGCACCACAACACAATGCCTTATCCTACCACCCTTTCTTTGTTACTATTGAAGACTTAAGAAGCTTGCATATCCCTAATTTTTCTTGGCTTCAGATGCATATGAAATTTGTTCCTTTAGATAGAAGATTTGCAGAAGTAGCTAAAAGGCGGGAGGGTGGCATTACTATAAGAAGGAACGATGATTTTGGTGTTGAGTACGGGGTCGTGGCTAACTCGTCATCTTTTTCTCATGAAGAATACGAAAGATTGTGCGAATACTTTTAGATAGTATTAATACCTAAAAAAACATATAAAACCAGTGTGAAGCCCTTGTGACTTTGGCCTTACTTTTCTTCCTTCAATAAACCATTCTCTTTCAATAAGTTCAATTGTTTTAACATTAATGAACCCTTCTTCTTCTGCTTTTTTTACCAGCGATTCTGCCTGAACAATCGTAGGAATAAACCCGACGAGAAACCCACCTGATTTAAGAGCTTTTTTTGCATATGAGACTACCCTGAACGGCTCTGGCAGGTCTAAAATTATTGCATCAAGGTTCTTTTCTTTTATTCCTTCGTAGATGTCTCTTTTTAGAAAAATAACATTTTTCAGCTTTAAGAATTCTACGTTCTTTTTTGCAAGATTCAAGTTTGACTCTTCTTTTTCGTAGGTTATTACTTTTTTTGCTGTATGTGCTAAGGTTGCTGTTAATTTTCCAGAGCCTGTTCCTGCTTCAAGAACTATGCTATCCTTTCCAATGCCGCAGGTTGTAATAATCATCCCCATATCTTTTTCCAGCATTACCTGCGGACCTCTTTTTATTTTTTCAAGCTGATCATGAAAGGTTGCATCATGTATTCGAAATTCTTTTTGTGTGTGGCTTTTGACTGTTTCCTTGCCTTTTTCCAGGTCTTCTTTTGTAATTTTTCCGGCATCTGTGTGAAGGTCGTCTCCTGACCAGATGTAACGTTTTTCATTTCTGTAAAGCAGTTTTTTTACTTCTTTCATGGGATATGTTTTAGAACCTCTAACATGTTGTTTGATGTTACAACATGTGTTGCGTAAGGTATAAGCTTTTCATTTGGGTTATTGAAAGCAATTGATATTCCGGCTACCTTAAATTTTGCAATATCATTTGCTCCATCTCCAACAACTATTGCCTCTTTTGAAGTGAAACCCAGCTTTTCGCATAGCTTTTGGAGGATTTCTCCTTTGTTGTAATCGTATACCTGAAGATTGAATTCTCCAGAAACAATCCCTTCTTTTGTCATCAATTCGTTTGCGAAGACATGATCAAAACCAAGTTCCTCTTTTGCCCTTTTTGCAAGTGTTGAAAACCCACTTGAGATGATTGCAAGGATGTATCCTCTTTTCTTTAAGGATGCTACTACTTCTCTTACTCCTGGATTGTATTTTGCTTCCTGGACTTTATTATTAATTTCCCTTGTGTCTTTTCCTTTCCACAGCTCTCCAATTAGTTCTTTATATACGGTATCATACTTCTTTTTTGATGGATTTTTCATAATTTCCTCATTGTTGTAGCTTGTTTTGAAGACTTCGTGAACCATTTCCCAGGAGTTTTTATTCTCAAAGATCACTCCATCCATATCGAATGCAACTAATTTGTATGTTTGGTTCATTTTCTATATTTACAAATAATAGTAGTTCATAACATGTATTATTGCTAATTGGTATCCTCTTTCTTTATTCTCTCCAGCTTGATATACTCTTAGAAGCCCCCCAAGAATTGTTACTTTATCTCTTACTCCTATAGGCATTGAGTCTAATGCTTCTCTCAGGCTTCTTTCCAAATTTACTGCTTCATCTTGAAGATTTTTTGACATATTTAGATATGTTTTGCCTTGCCTCTTGCTATTTTGTATTTAAATCTTCCTTATGTTTTTTATGATTTTAATAGTTTTTCCAGTTTATGTTGCTATTTACAACTACGTAATTATATTTATATCTTTCCAGACAGCGCAGTAAAATAGATATATATTTTAACCTACTTGTTTTATCAAAATATATGGATACAAAAAGAAATGTTTTCCTTTGGCTTCTTTATGATTTTGCGAATTCCATCCCATCTATTGTCTTCTTTTTATATTTCGCTCAATGGATAGTAATTGATAGAGGAGTCCCAGATTTATATTTTAACTTAACATTTACAATTTCAGCAGTCCTTCTACTTTTTACAGTTCCTCTTACCGGTACTTTACTTGATAAGTTCTTAAGAAGAATTACTGGTTTACGCTATACCACAGTTTTTACAACAGTATTTTATGGGGTTTGTGCTTTGTTTGCCATATCCAATAATGCAGTTGGTGCTCTTATATTTTTTACACTTGGTTTATATTCCTACTTACTTTCTTTTACTTTTTATACTCCATTAATAAATGATATATCAAAACAAGAAAAAAGAGGATTAGTATCTGGTCTTGGTATAAGTGCTAACTATCTTGGGCAGATTGCTGGCTTACTAATTGCATTACCCTTATCAACAGGTAGCTTAAGCTTCTTTGGTTCAGCTCCTAGAGCTGAAACCCTTTTGCCTTCGGTTATAGCATTTTTTATACTTTCTCTTCCAATGCTTATCTTATTCAGAGAACCCAAAAGACCTAAGGAAAAATTACGGCTTGGCTCAAGATTGAAAGAAATGATAAATGAAACAAGGCTATTACTTTCACTATCCAGTGTGAGCCTGTTTCTTCTTGCTTATTTCTTATTTAATGATGCCATTTTAACTGCTTCAAATAACTTTCCAATTTTTGTTGAGCATGTTTGGGGAGTCTCCGATACTGTAAAAACTTACATTTTGCTTGGGATATTAATTACCTCTGCGATTGGTGGGGCACTATCCGGTTTGATTGCAGATAAATTTGGCCATAAAAGAACTTTAATGTTTATATTAGTAGGATGGGTTATTATTTTACCTTTTATTGGACTTATTAATAACTTTGCTTTATTCGTAATTGCTACAACAATTATGGGTTTTTGGTTTGGTTCTAGCTGGACAGTATCTCGATCTGTAATGTCTTATGTTGCTCCTAAAGGTAAGCACAATTTAGCATTTGCTTATTTTGGCTTGGCTGAAAGAGCTTCTTCATTTATTGGACCCATTGTTTGGGGGTTGGTGGTTACAAATTTGGTTTCAATTGGAAGTTATAGATACAGAATAGCTGTCCTTGCTGTCACGGGGTTCATTATACTTGGTATTATTGCACTTTCTCGTGTAAAAGACGACAGAAAAGAAAAAGCAGTTTCATCTGCTTTTATTATTTCCAATACTTAAGATTGACTTGTTGAACTAGAATTGTTAAAACTATAAGTAGATGCAACAATGTAATTTATTCCCAACCTTTAAATATATCCTGTTCTTTTATTTTTTCGAGGTGATGGTTATTCCAACAAAAAAGAAAGCAGCTACAAAGAAAGCTTTTTCCAAGAAGAAATCAACTAAAAAAAAGAATGTTTGTGAGTTCTGCTAGGTTCTTCTTCCAGATTTACACTTAGTACAGATTCCTGCTATTCTATCAAGGCAGTTTTCTCCAACTAAAACTCCGCACATTTTACAACTTGCTGTGGCTAGCTCACCTCCACAAATTGCACATTCTTTTTCTAGTTTCATTCTATTGTAGCTTTAAATATCCTATCTATCTTGTTTTATAAAAAACTTGTGTTAGAAGAATTAAAAAAAGAAAAAAAGGAATTAAAAGTATTTTTTTAGGTTTTTTATTATGCTCTGGACTTCGCCTTTTGAGCCTAGACCCAATCCTATACCTATTGCCAGTGCAATTCCTACTGCGAACGCACCAACTACAAGGAGTATAAGGTTTTCAAGCAACCTTGTATTTACACCTATCTGACCTAGTGCAAGGATTAATACAGTCAAGACAATTACAACTTTTATTGCCTTTGCTAGCGTATCTATTCCCTTGACTTTACTATGTTCGACGATTTTCATCTCCACATAATGCGCAACAATTATACCAACGAGGGCTATAAGACCTGCTGCGATGACGTGAGGAATCCATCTTACGAACACTTCAAGAATGTCAGAAATGGTTCCTAGACTGAGTTTTTGGACTGCTTCACGAATAAAGATAAGAAAGATAAACCACTTTGTTACCTCACCTGTTAGCGACGATAAATTCGTATGTCCAATTCCTTTTGTTAATTTTGCTTTGGCAACCTGCCTATCAAGTCCAAGCCTTTCTAAAACTACTTTTACTGCGTGTCCTAACAAAAACGCAATTAAGTAACCAACAACCAGCAGAATTATTGCGAAAATAATGCCTGGCAAGATGTTAATGAAAGCTTGGATTAGGTTTTGCAAGGGTGTTACTAAACCCTGACCAGCTGCTTCTATCGGCAATTAATCCACCTCCTTTTTGAAAAAGTTTTGTTGTGGAGTGGCCTTACACTATAAAAACATTTATTATCACTTTTGTATGAGAACAATTTGTTAGCAATAGTTTTATATTATTAATATTCCCTTCTTGCTTTGTGAATATTTTTTTTCCTTTCATTTTTTCCTTTTCTGGTGTACTTTTTGGAAAGGTTCTTTCTATTATTGCAAAAGAAGAAATCAAACCAGGAAAAAAATATTTTCTAATAATCCTCGATGTGCTTACTCTTTTGCTTTTACTTTTTGTTCTGCTATCTTTTTCATTTTCTTTAACTTATTTTGTGCTTGGCCTTGCTATCGGTATCCTTTTAAGTTTCTTATCTGTTTTCTTCATCTTAGGATTTGTTGGGGTTTTGGGTATTAGCTATATTTCTTCTTTTCTTACGTCCAGTTTTATATTCCTGTTTGGGCTTGTTTATGGAAGTTTTAGAGGACCTTCTTTTTTTCCTATCCCATCTTTTATTTTTTGGCTCTTTCTTTGCTTTTTGTTTTATGGGTTAGCTTTTTTAACCCTTTTTTACCCAATTTCTCATAGTGCTGTTTTTGGTGTCCTTGTTGGAGGCTTTGGTGCACTTATTTTCAGACGATGGCAGGTTTAATGTTTATTTCGCTTGGTTTGTATTCAAAGAGAGATATTAGCCAAGGCGCTCTTGAGCTTGGTCGCAGCTGCGATCATCTTTATTTTGAAGGATATACCAGTTTTTACGAGACTTCTGTTGAAGAGCTTTCATCTATTTTTGGAAAAAAGGTTAGATTGTTATCGCGTGATTGGCTTGAAGACCGTTTTGAGAGTATATTGTCTGAAGCTTCAAAAGCAACGGTTGGGCTTCTTATTGTTGGGGACTGTTTTTTTGCAACCACCCACACTTTTCTTTTGAAGGAGGCTAAAGAGCGCAATATCCCTGTTAGGGTTGCCCATGGGTCATCTATTTTGGGTGCTGTTGGTGAGACCGGTCTTTTTTTGTATAACTTTGGTAAGATTACATCCATTCCCTTTAAGCAGGATGGAATTATCACTCCTTATGAGGTTCTTGGTTCTAACCTTTCTTCAGGGCTTCACACTTTGTTTCTTTTGGACCTTGACACTTCATCTTCAAAATACCTTTCTTTTTCTGAGGCACTTTCCTACCTTTTTTTGTGTGAACAAACACTCAAAAAAGGCTACATTTCAAAGGAGACAAAAGTTGTTGTGTGCTGCGCTCTTGGCTCAGAACATTCTAAGATTTATTTTGGCACAATTGACCAGCTTTCTTCGCTTCCCCTGCAGTCAAGCCCACAGTCTGTTATTGTTCCATCTACAACGCTTCATTTTATGGAAGAGGAAGTACTTTCCTTATACAAAGTAGGTGAATAGGGTGCTTAGCATTATTGAAGCTATCTTTTTAGGATTTGTCCAAGGTTTTACTGAATGGCTTCCAATATCAAGTTCTGGGCATCTTGTGCTTTTTCAACAGTTCTTTTCTTTAGAAGTTCCTGTTCTTTTTGACATTGTTGTTCACCTTGGTACGCTCCTTGCCCTTGCTATTGTCATTTGGAGGGATATTTTTTCTGTCCTTTCTGCATTCTCCTCTTTTAATTTTCATTCAGAAAGCGGGCGCTTGCTTGTTTTCCTTTTCGTTGGCACACTTGCTACAGGTCTTTTTGGATATTTTTTTGGATATTTTCTTCTTCCTCTTTTTAACAATCTTTTTGTTATCGGGATAGGTTTTATTTTTACAGGGTTTCTTCTTGTTCTTTCTAGAATAAATGTAAGGCGTTCTTCTCTTGGTTTTTTTTCTTCGGTAGCTATCGGTCTTTTGCAAGGGGTGTCTATTATTCCTGGTGTTTCCCGTAGTGGGTCAACTATTAGTACAGCTCTTTTTTTTGGTATTTCCCGTGAAAGTGCGGCACGCTATTCCCTTTTGCTGTCTTTTCCTGCGATTATTGGTGCTTTTATTTTTGATATTGGTGAAATACATCTTACAGACGTTTCATTTTCTTTGTTCTTTCTTGGGTTTTTGAGTTCATTTGTCTTTGGCTACTTTGGTTTGCGTTTACTTTTTAAAACACTTTCAAAGAAGAAGTTTCATCTTTTTTCCTATTACTGTTTCGGACTTGGAATCCTTAGCATACTTTTTGGCTTGCTTTCGCTGTAATTTACGAAATCTTTAAAAAGCGCCCACTTGTTTTGCTGTTTTATGGCTGAAAAGGTTACTGACCGTGTTCTTAGGCTTATGAAAAAGCCAGCCAATATCCGTAATATTGCTATTTGTGCCCATATTGACCATGGAAAAACAACATTTTCTGACAATCTGCTTGCTGGGGCAGGAATGATATCTGAAGAACTTGCAGGGCAGCAACTTGCCCTTGATTTTCATGCTGATGAACAGGAGCGTGGCATTACTATTGATGCGGCAAACGTTTCAATGGTGCATGATGTTGATGGGGATGAGTATCTTATAAACCTGATTGATACTCCGGGCCATATTGATTTTGGTGGAGATGTTACCCGTGCTATGCGTGCTGTTGATGGGGCGATTGTACTTGTTGATGCTGTTGAGGGTATTATGCCACAAACAGAAACTGTTCTTCGCCAGGCACTTAGAGAGCTTGTTAAGCCTGTTCTTTTTATCAATAAGGTTGACCGTCTTATAAAAGAAGTAAAGCTCACACCAGAACAGATGTATGAGCGTTTTGTTAAGATTATTACTGCAGTTAACAAGTTCATTGAGGGTGTTGCTCCCCAGGAATATAAAGGAAAATGGCAGGTAAATGTTCAAGATGGATCTGTTGCTTTTGGCTCAGCATTCCATAAATGGGCTTTGAGTTTTCCGTTTATGCAAAAAAATAACATCACCTTTAAGGATGTTATTAATGCCTATACTGAAGAGCGTCATAAAGAACTTGCAAAGAAGGCTCCCCTTCATAATGTTGTTCTTAATATTGTTGCTAGGCACCATCCCGACCCTGTTGTCTCTCAAGCTTACCGCGTTCCGCGAATCTGGCATGGTGATCATGATAGTGATGTTGGAAAGTCCCTTATCAACTGTAATCCTGAAGGGCCTGTTGCTTTTGTAGTAACAAAGATTGTTATTGATAAACATGCAGGGCTTGTTGCTGCAGGCAGGTTGTTTTCTGGTACGCTTAATCAGGGTCAAGAAGTTTATATGATTGCTGCAAAGCAGAAGGTGCGCATACAACAAGTGAATATCTATAAAGGTGCACAACGCATTCAGGTTGACGGTGTTCCTGCAGGAAACATTGTTGGCATTGTTGGGCTGAAAGATGCTTTTGCCGGAGAGACAGTATCCAGCATTGCTGATATTGAGCCTTTTGAGTCTATTAAACACATTTTTGAGCCTGTTGTAACAAAATCCATTGATGCTAAGAGTGCTGCAGACTTACCAAAACTTGTTGAGATTCTTAAGCAGGTCAATAAAGAGGATCCAACTATCTCAGTTCAGATTAATGAGGAGACTGGAGAGAACATCATATCAGGGATGGGTGAACTTCACCTTGAGATTATTGAAAATCGTATTCGTACTGAAAAGGGGCTTGATGTTGTAACGTCTGCACCTATCGTTGTCTATCGTGAGGCTGTTCAAAATAAATCTGAGGAGTTTGAGGGAAAATCCCCAAATAAACACAACAAATTCTATTTTATTGTTGCGCCTCTTGAAGATGAAATTTATCAGGCTATCAAATCCGGAGAACTTTTTGAGGGTCGCATCAAAAAAAGTGATATGGATACTTTTCGCAAATTTGAGGGATTAGGCATTCCTATGAAAGAGGCTCGTAAGATTCGTGAAATTTACAAAGGCAACCTTCTTACTGATGGAACAAGGGGTATTGTTCACATCGGTGAAGTTATTGAAATGGTTATGGATGGGTTTGAGCAGGTTGTGGATGCTGGAGTTCTTGCTAGAGAGCCAACTATAAAGATGAAGGTTACCCTTACTGACACAAAACTGCATGAGGATACCATACACCGTGGTCCTGCCCAGGCTCTTCCGGCTGTTCGTGATGGTATTCGTGGTGCAATCCTTACAGCAAAGCCAGTCATTTATGAACCCCTGCAGATTGTTCAGATTGATGCACCTGAAGAGTATATGGGTGAGATTTCTAAACTCATTCAAAACAAACGCGGCCAACTTATTGATATGACCCAAGAAGGTGTTATGATTGTTGTGAAGTCAAAACTTCCTGTTGCTGAGATGCTTGGTCTTAGTAACGACCTTCGTTCAGCTACGGGTGGGCGTGGAAATTATTTTGTTATTGACCAGGTCTTTGAGAAGCTTCCGGAGACACTCCGAGACAAGATTATTAAACAAATCCGTAATCGAAAGGGATTGAAAGAAGAGTAGTATTCTCTTGACAAAAATTATTTAAACCTATCCCTTGACTTTGGCTTTATAATGAAGTTTGATTTTTTAGATAAGCACTACCGTCCTCTTCTTTTAATTCCGCTTGTTCTTTTAGGAATAAGCTTTATTATTATTGGTCTTACCTTTTCTTCTATAGGTGATATTCTTTATAAAGACGTTTCTTTAAAAGGGGGTCTTTCTGCTACAGTTGTTACCCAAACAAGTCCAACAGAAATCTCTTCTATTTTAAAAGAAGCCTTTCCAGATACTTCGTTTACGATACGCAGCATTTCTTCTTTCGGTTCTTCTGACCAAGAAGCTGTTATTATTGAAAGCGGTGATATTGCTGTAGACCAACTTCGTCTTGCCCTTGAAAGTTTCTTAAAGATTAAGTTTTCTGAGGATGAATTTAGTGTTTCAGAGACTGGGTCCAGCTTGGGATCTAGTTTTTATCGCCAAATGCTCAATGCTATTTTGTTTGCTTTTGGGTTTATGGCTATTGTTGTTCTTATAACCTTTCGCAGTATTGTCCCTTCTTTTGTAATTATCTTTTCAGCGTTTGCGGACATTGTGATTACTATTTCTATTCTTGACCTTTTCGCTTTTCCTGTTTCTGCTGCGGGTATTTCTGCCCTTCTTCTTCTTATGGGGTATAGCATCGACACAGATGTACTTTTAACAACTCGTCTTTTACGAAGACATGACGGCTCTGTGTTTTCGCGCGTTGTAAGTTCAATGAAAACTGGCTTGACAATGACATTTACAAGCATGGTCGCGATGGTTGTGGGCCTTATTTTTGCTACTTCTCCTGTTCTTCACGAAATGTTTCTTATTATCCTTATTGGTCTTTGTGTTGATATTTTTGTTACTTATCTTTTTAATGGGGGTATTTTGCGCCTTTATCTTGAAAGGAGGGTATCATGAAAATTAAGAAGCTCCTGACTACCCGTGTTATTATCCTGCTCATCTTTCTTTTTTTATCACTTGTTTTTATTAATCCCAATCCTCTTGCTTCAGGCATTCGCATTTCACATGTAGAGCCTGGTAGTGAGGCTAGTAGTGTTGGTTTCTCTTCAGGCCAAACAGTATTTTCAGTGAATAACAAACCAGTTAACACCCCTTCAGATTATAATTCTGCCATACTTTCTTATGTTCGGGCACCTGAGGAGATTGAAGTTGTTACTGATAGCGGAGAATTCACATACAACATCAGCTGGGACTTTGGTTTTCGTGTTGATGAAAACCTTACGGTTGTATCTTCGGACCTTGGGATTCCTGTTCGTTCCGGTGCTGTTGTTCGAGAGATATCCAGTCGTGCTATTTTGTCGCCTGATGACATTAAAACAGTTCTTGATGATATTTTTCCAGCAATTCCTTTGAGCATACAGACTGACGCTGGAGAATTTGCCTTTCTTGCACGAAATGCCCCTGAAATTTCTGTTGAAGAAGCAACTTTCACAGATATTAAAAAAGGTCTTGACCTTCAAGGCGGGGCCCGTATCCTTATTAAACCAACAGCACTTGAACAAAATAGGGATGTTAGTCCAGAAGAGATTGATAGGCTTAAAGATGTTATTCGTGAACGTCTTGATGTTTTTGGCCTTTCAGATGTTACTATCCGTGATGCGTTTGATTCTGAAGGTGACCCACTTGTTCTTGTTGAAGTTGCTGGTGCAACCCGTGAGTTTGTCCGTGATAAGGTTGCTAGGCGAGCTCACTTTGAAGCGCGTATTGGTGAGGATGTTGTTTTTGAAGGAACTCCCCAGGATATTCCTTTTGTTTGCAAAGGCGATGCCACATGTAGCGGTATTCAACAGTGCGGCCCTACTGGGGACTATGTTAGCTGCCAGTACTATTTTAATGTCCGTCTTGGTGACAGTGCACTTGAACGACAAGCTAGAATTACCGATTCTCTAGAAATAAATTCTTCTCAAGACGGAGGTGTACTTAGCAAAACCCTTGATTTCTATCTTGATGAGCAACTTGTAAACAGCCTTTTTATTCAGGCGGACCTTAAAGGTAGAAAACCAGTTCAGGGTGTTACAATTACGGGCAATGGCGTTGGTGCTGACCTTCGAAAAGCGCAGGATACTGCCTATGCTAATATGGAGAGGGTACAGAACTTTCTTATTACCGGCAGTCTTCCTCTTAAGGTAGAAGTTGTTAAACTTGACAGCATCTCACCCATTCTTGGTTCTCAATTTATCTCTAATGCCATTTTTGTTGGAATACTATCCATTTTTGCAGTTGGGCTTATTGTTTACATTCGTTACAGGGACCTAAAAATTGTTCTTATTATGCTCTTTACGACCCTTAGTGAGGTTGTTATTATTCTTGGGTTTGCTGCTGCAATAGGGTGGAGGCTTGATCTTGTTTCAATTGCAGGAATTATTGCTGCGGTCGGTACTGGAATTGATGATCAGATTGTCCTTATAGATGAGGTTGTTAGTGGGGAGGTTTCACGAAACTGGAAGGAACGTGTGAAAGGGGCTTTTTTTATTATATTTACTGCTTATGCTACTACTGTTGCAGCAATGATCCCTTTGTGGAATGCTGGTGCAGGGCTTGTCAGGGGGTTTGCCATCATTACGATTGTTGGTGTTAGCATTGGTGTGTTTGTAACTAGACCTGCTTTTGCTTCTCTTGCTGAGAAATTGCTTCAAAAGTAAATTCAGCGAATTGTTTTCTTAAATACAGCAAGGTGATTAGTTATGATAGTATCTATCATACCCAAAGGTATATTAATCGAACTTTTTGCATCTTATTATGAAGCGTGGTATTATTACTTCAGCAATACTTCTTTATCTGCTAGGTGGCAATGGGGCATCGGTTAGTCTTGGTTCTGGATTTCTTTCTGTTCAGAATAGACCCTCTTTAGAGAAAATTCTTGAGCCTTTTATTGAAAGTGGGAGGATAAAACAGAAATATTTGGTATATAAGAGGGTCCGTATGACTTCTAGTCAAGGTAGGCCTTATCTTTACCACACTTATAGAATTCCAGGTTTGCCTCCTGTGATGACTAGTACTGCTGCCTCAAGTTTTTCGATTGTTAACTCTTCGAGCGGAAACATACTTGATATTCGCTTTAAAGATTTTCCTGTCTATTATGGTGTTGACCACAATGGAAATGGTAAGTTTGAGCCTGAGCTTGGTGAGCAATATTATGACCATGACGAAGGTAATCGTGGTATTAATGGCAATGAAACTATTTATGTTGAAAAAATACCTTCATAGCTGTATTTTCAAAAAATTATTTAAATTGGTGTTTTTGCTTGAGGTTGATTGATATGGCAAAATTTCACGTTGTTTATGACCGTTCAAACTGTATAGGCGCTGCTGCGTGTGCGGCTATTTCTCCGAAACACTGGGTTATAAGCGATGAAGATGGAAAGGCGAACCTTATTGGAGGAATAGAAAGAGATGACGGATTTTATGAATGTGAAATTGATGCAGCAGATTATAAAGAAGTCCTTGAGTCTGCCCAAGCTTGCCCTGTTGTTGTTATCAAGATTTACAACCAAAACGATGAAGAAGTAAACTAACCTCTATTGAGTGAAAACTCATCTTTTTATATTACCTTGTTTGTTTTTGTTTGGTATGCCTCAAAAAAAGAAGGTAAAATCCTCTTCTGATGAAGATGTTGCTCTCTCAGATTATTTTTCACTACTTTTGTTTCGGCGCGATAGCATAAGTCGCACTTCCCAATTTTCTGGTGCAACCTTACATGGTATTATTATAATTATCCTCGCTGCTCTTTTTTCAGTATTCAATCAATTTGTCCTTGTTCCTATCAGGCCTTCCTCGCGTCTTTTGGGTTTTGTCGTTCCTTTTGATTCTACAGTTTCAATAATTCTTGTTGTTGTAATCAACTCCATAGTAAGTGCATTTTTCTTTTCTTTTATTATCCATATTCTTGCGCGCTATATCTTTAAAGGCAGTTCTTCATACTGGTCTTTTTTTAGACCATACGCTTTTCTTTCTCTGCTCCAATTTGTCTATATCGTTAATTTCTCCTTCCTTCTCCTTTCTACGTCTGCTTCCCTTATGATTCTTTCCATACTCTTAATAATAATCCTCTTATGGTCTCTTACTTTGCTTGTCCTCATTATTTCAGAAGTCTATTCTTTTTCTATTGGAAGATCAATACTTGTCCTTCTGAGTGTGCTTCTCTTTATTCTTCTTCTCTTGATTTTTCTTTCATCTTTTCTTAATCCACTTAATTACCTTGGAGGTGCACTATGACTGAAATGAATCTTGTTTTGTATATACTATTAGCTGCTGTTGCTGCAATACTATATCTTCTTCGAAAGATATATGTTCTTGAGTATTATATTCTTGATACTCACAGGCGTGTTGGTGGTCAACCCAGAAAGAGTAAGAAAACTATCAACAGGCGTAAAAGGTAATCTTAATATTATCGCTTATAACTCTTGATTTTTTAGGTATTGGTATGTTCTTTTCATTCCTTCTTTGAGACTTGTCTTTGGTTTCCATCCAAGAATTTTCTCAGCTTTTGTTATATCTGCGTAGGTTTGTGTTACATCTCCTTGCTGTTTTGAGATATATTTTCTTTTTGACTTTTTTCCTACTACCTCTTCGATTATACTGATAAATTCATGAAGTGACACATGATTTCCACTTCCAAGATTGATTATTTCATATTGAGTTGGAATATTTAATGCCCTGATTATACCATCTATAATATCCCTTACATAAGTGTAGTCTCTTCTGCTTTCACCGTTTCCATAAATTTCAATTCCTTTTTCTTGCATTACTGCCTTTGTAAATTTATAGGGGGCCATATCTGGCCTTCCACGCGGTCCGTATACTGTAAAGAAACGAAGGCAAGTTATTGGGATATTATAGGCTTTTGAGTATATGTAGCAAAGCCTTTCTCCGAGCTTTTTTGTTATTGCATATGGGCTTGCCTGGTCTTCGGTGACATCTGTTTCCTTGAAAGGAACTTCTTTTCTTTCTCCATATACTGATGAACTTGAACCAAAGATGAATTGTTCTACCTGATACTTCTTTGTGAATTCAAGAAGATTTGCTGTTCCAACGATATTTGTCTTTACATATTTATCAGTGTCCTCGAATGATGCTCTTACTCCAGCCCTTGCAGCAAGGTGAACTATCTTTTTTGGCCTCTCTTTTTTAAAAACCCTTTCCATCCCACCTTGGTTTTCAATATCAATGCGATATATGTTAAATGAATCTTTGTCTTTGATAGCTTCAATGTTTTTCTCTTTTATTTTTGGTTCATAATATTTGTTGAAGTTATCTATACATATGACCTTCTCTCCCATGCCGATTAATTCTTCACAAAGGTGACTTCCAATAAATCCTGCACCTCCTGTTACTAGAATTTTTCTCATACACTTTTTCACGAGCCTTTGTTTATAAACCTATAGAATTAATTTACCTGAAAAATTTTATTTTCCTAGATATTCCTTTACTTATCTTTATGCAATTAGATGGTTTTAGGTTTAATTTCGTGCATCTTCCATTGAAATGCTTGCGACCAACGTTCCCCCAGATGAAATATCTACATCCTTTACTTTTAAGCGCATTCTCAGGATCTCTCTTCTTTGTAGACTTCAAGAAATACTTTTGCAATCATTAATAGTACAGGACCTATGATAACTCCTGTAAATCCAAAAAGTGCCAGTCCGCCAAATACCCCTAAGATTATTATTAATGGGTGGATTCTTGCTTTTGCTCCTATGAGTTTTGGTTTTAATATGTAATCCATGCTGCTTAAAACTAGTGTTCCATAGATGATAAGCCCAATCCCGTTAAAAAGGTCTCCCAATGCTATTTTGTATATCGCTGCAGGCAGCCACACCATTGCTGCACCGACAATCGGTAATAGAATTAAGAAAAAAGAGACTAAGCCCCACAAGAGAGGAGATGGCACTTTAAAGATTACAAGTCCAACTGTTGCAATTATTCCCTGTATTACTGAGACGACAATCAATCCGTAGGTTGCAGCATACATCCCTTCCTTTAATCTTGTGATCAGGCTTTCTTTATGCTTATCTTTTAATGGAAGAATATCTTTTATTTTTCCAACTATGGCTTTTCCATCGTATAAAAAGTAGAATGTGGCAAATAGAAACATAACTGTGCGTACTGCTCTTTGAGGAATATGAAATGCAAAGTCTGATAGACTGTTTAAGATATACTGCAACGATTTATTTATGCCTTGCTTAAAATAGAAATTCAAATCAAAGTTTTGACCTTCCAGATATGTACTCACTTTCTGAGCAATTCCTTCTATATTGAGGTTCTGTGCTTTAAAATATATCTCTACAGATTCATTAATCAATGAGTTTGTCAACAGTATAAATGGCAAAGTTACAATAAGCACAACAAGGAGAAGTGTGATTATTGTTGCAATAAACCTTTTCTTAACAATTTTTTCCAACCAATTTGTTACCGGATTAAATGTGAAGGCAACAACAAATGCCCAAAGAAGTGCACCAATGAATGGCTTTATTATAAAATAGGAGATGATGAGACTGAGTACAAGTAGAATAAGGAATACATATAAGCTACTATTATCCGTCCCCCTTTTCATCTTTTTTCTCTTTTATTTGTGTTTCCTATTTTTATTGCATATATAAAAATCTTTTGGGAGGAAGTAGGGTATCAGATGTAGGTTATTTAATTTTTCCTGACAAATAAGTTGATAGTACCAAGCCAATCTAATTACTGCTTTGTTTCTTTAAGTAATAACGATATGAAAATCTTTAAAAAACAATCTTCTTCTTACTTTATATGAGCAGGCCTATACTCGGTCTTACCGAACGGGTTGTTATTTATGGAAAAAAACGAAAACAGGTTATTGCTCGTATCGATACTGGAGCCCAGAAAAATTCTATTTGTACCTCTCTTGCTTCTCAACTTGAACTTGGGCCTGTTTTGCGCACTGTTAGGATTCGTTCAGCAACGGGTAGGCAGGTTAGACCTGTTGTAAAAGCAAAGATGAAGATCGGTCCAAAACTTATTAATGCTTCGTTTAGTCTTGCTGATCGTACCCATATGAAATATGACCTTCTTATTGGAACAAATACTTTAAAAAAAGGGTTTTTGATTGACCCATCTAAAAAATGAAGCTTGCAGTTATTAGTCTTGGCGGGCAAAGCAGTAAATCTATTGCAGAAGAATCAAGATCTTATTTTTCTTCAGTTAGTGAGCTTTCCATTCGCAGTATAGAGGTTCATACTACCCTAAATGGATCGCAGGTTCTTTGCGATGGAGAACCTCTTCCTCCTTTTGACTGCGTGTATGTTCGAGGTTCATATAAATATGCCCTTCTTCAGCAGGCTATCAGCGAGGTTCTTTACAAAAAGACATACCTTCCATTACACCCGTCTTCTTTTCCCTTAGGGCATAATAAGTTTCTCACCCTCCTAGAACTTCAGAAATACAACGTACCTGTTCCTGCCAGTTATTTTGCAGGCAATATCAAATCAGCACGAAAGGTCTTGGAGAGTGCACATTACCCTATCATTATGAAACTTTCTACAGGTACCCAAGGTGTCGGTGTTATGATGGCCGACTCTGTAAGTTCTGCTCGCTCAATTCTTGATACTCTTGAGGTATTCAATCAACCGTACCTTATTCAGGAGTATATTGAAACAAATGCCACAGATATTCGTATAATTGTTGCTGGTGATAAGGTTGTTGCTGCGATGAAGCGTAAGGCTGCCCACTCTGAGATCCGGGCGAACATCCATCAAGGAGGGGTTGGCGTTGCATTTACTCCAAGTTCAGATATTGAAGAGATTGCCATAAAGGCGGCGGCGGCAATTAAGGCTGATGTTTGCGCTGTTGATATCTTAGAATCCGGGAAAAAAACCTATGTTATTGAATTAAACCTTTCTCCTGGTCTTGAGGGGATTAGTAAGGCAACAAAAGCAAATGTAGCCAAGGAAATTGCTTCTTACCTTTTTTTACAGACAAAGGCTTACAAAGCACACAAAATATCACAAGATTATAACAAATTTCTTTCTGGCATTGACAACGGTAATCACACTAGTCAAATAGTAAGCCATGTTGATTTAAAAGCAGGCATTCTTCGTATTCCGGAGCGTATCAGTAAACTTTCTGGCTTTCGCTCTGATGAGGAGGTTATTTATTCTGTAGGCAAGAAAAAACTTGTCATAAGTAAAACATGATGTTTTGGGAGGTGGTTTATGAAATGTCCTTTTGTTGAGCGTGATTGTACTCCGGACTGTAAGGCGTTTGATAATGATAGAATAGACGGATGTACTATTTTACACAGGCTTGACCGAACCAATATGATTCTTACCCATATTGAACGAAAGATCGAGAAGCTTTTGTAATTTTTTATATTTTTACGTTGTAATGGGAATTATGAATCGCCTATTTGGGGGAGGATTACTGCCCTTTACTTCTTTTTTCTTCAAAAACCTCTGCATGCTCTTCTGAGCAAAACCTATAGATTTTTCCGTCAAATTCCTCTTCTACAAAATCAGAGCCGATTACCTTCTTGCATACAGGACACTTTGCTAAGCCTTCTCCTTCATTGTATCCTTGCATAAATCCTTCTTCAAGGTCGCTAATCTCATCTTCTTCCATTAATTCCCCTATGCTTTCGTCCTCATAGAAATCCATATTATCTTTTGTATCTGGCGTGTCTGTGACCCATTTGTTATTTTCATAATCGTTTTCTTCATCCATGTTGGCGTTGTTCAAATTGCATTTATATTGCTTTCTATTTGTTTATTTATAAGTAATATTATAATGATATTATTGTAGAATGGTTACAAATCGGAAGGTTTAAATATTTGAGATATGATGATTTGTGTTTATACATAAACACTATATGGGGGTTGTGATATGCGTATGAGACCATTCATTTTACTTTTTGCAGTTATTTTTTCTATGCCATTTATTTTTGCCCAGGACGCTTCTTATTCTTTGGACCTTAATGGCCCTTCTAGCCTTTCTGGAGACGGCAGCCAAACCGGGACGTTTACTATTCGTGTTACTGACCAAAATGGCAATTTTGCACCTGAAGGCACTCCTATACACTTTGGAACAAGTTCCGCAAGTTTAGAGATTGTCTCTTTTCAGGGTTCTATTTCTACAGGTTTTGCAAGCATTACTGTTGTATGCCGTGCTCCTGGAACTTTTATTCTTCGTGCTACGGCTGATTTGGGTTCTCAACAACCTTATCGCATAGCAGTAATTAGCTGCCAAGAGCCTGTTCTTATTCCGCCACCTGACAGCACAGCTCCTATAAACCCACTTCAGTCTCTTCTGTTATCAATTAGTCCGACGGGCCCACTACAGCTTGGTCAAGAGGGGGTTGTTATTTTAGATGCTCAGACTTCTAGTTCACTCTTTGACCTTGAGGGTGTTGTTCTTAACTGGTACTATTGTATTTTAGAGCAAGACGGTCAAAATTGCAGTCCTGGTTTTGCATCTCAAGCTACAATGGCCGAAGCTGATGGATGGACTTTTCAATTAGATGGCACTCGAGCTAGGGCTTTTCTTTTCACTACAGTTCCCATTAATGTTCCAAACCCCCCTGTTACTGTAAGACTTGCAGCAGAAATTGGAGGTTTTTTTTCCAATAATATTGATGTTCGTATAATTCCTAGCTCTTTGACAAATCCGCCCCAACAAATTGGTGCTCCAACATTTATTAGGGGTTTTGACAGATTTGGGCTTGCACAAGGTCATCAGGGGACTGTGAGTACGCGTGGATCTCTTCTTAGCCGCGTTAGTGACCCAGATACACCTATTTCAAACCTTGTCTTTTCTGTTGTTTCCCAGACTAACCCTTCAGTTATTGATTGCTCTTTTTTACTTAATGGGGTTGGCGACTTTTCTTGTAATGTTGCTTCTAACGCACCATTTAATGCAGAGACAATTGTCACTGTTCGTGTGAGTGATGGTATTTTCTCTGATACTACAACCATTCCTGTTTTTGTTCAAGACATTAATGAGGGTATTCCTACAACCCCACCTTCTGGATTGGGTAGCCAACAGCAACCAGATTCCGGGCAAGGTGGGGGTGTTTTACAACCTGGACCTGGTGCAATTCAACCACCTTTTGCCCCGTCTCAACCAAGTCCACCTGTGTTTTCAGTTATTCCAACTGTTACTTTCGGGCGCAATAGTGGATTTCACGACAATGCTGTTGATTTACGGGCATTTGTTAGCGACGCTGATACTCCTGTTGATTCCCTGATCTTTTCAATTGTAGGGCAAACAAATCCTTCGGTTGTTTCATGTAATCTTGATAGCAACAGGTTTGTTGACTGCAGCGTTGAGAATAGAATGGTAGGTACGTCACAAGTCACTGTTTCTGTTAGCGATGGCAGTTCTACTGCTACTAGCACATTCACTATTCGTGTTCGTTCTGTAGAGAATCATGAACACCAATTCGGTATTGAATCTGTATTTTTAAGTGATTATATAGCCCGATCCGGAGATGTTGTTACTGTTTATACAAAGGTTCGAAACACTGGTGGTTTTGATGAATCTGGTGTGCAGCTTCGTGCAAGCCTGATTGATTTTAGCCTTGCTGATTTTGCCGTAACCTCCATATTCCTTGGAGAGAATGAGGTTGAGTGGGTGCCATTAAGCTTTCGACTTCCTCCTGCCCTCTGGCCTGGAGAATATGTTGTTCGGGTTATCGCAAACAATAGACATACAGACTCACAGGCTTATGCCACTTTTACAGTTGAATAAAGACATAATTATAACTACCAAAAGGTTTATATATTGATTATAACTTTATAATGACAACAATCCATTTATGAGGAGGGATATTTAAAATGAAAAAGATAATAGCAGGCATATTTTTGTTGCTTACTCTATTAGGACCTAGCTTTGCCTTGGCACAAACTAGCAGTGATTTTATCATTAATTCCGTGGAAGTAAATGATATTCCAATCACTGTTGGGGGAAACAGCGTCTTGGTTGAGCGAGGTCAACGAGCTGTTATCGAGGTTTTCTTACAGGGAGCCGGTAATAGTGACGATGTTCGCGTTGAAGCCAGAATTGGCGGTTATGAGTTTGGTACACTTCGCGACGAAACAGATGTTTTTGAAGTTGAATCTGGTGTTCGCTATCGAAAAATTCTTACCATTGATATTCCAAACGATATTGATGCTTCTGATAGCTATACCTTAGATATTGAGGTTTTCGATGACGATTCACGTATTGAAAACCAGTATACACTTCGCGTTCAGGAAGTTCGCCACGACCTTAATATTCAGGATATCTTTTTTAGGCCTAGTACTTCTATTGAAGCAGGAAGGCCACTTTTTACCACTGTTCGTGTTGAGAACCTTGGTCAAAAGAAAGAAGAAGATATTAAAATCGAGGTACGCATTCCTCAACTTGGCGTTGCTACACGAGATTATATTGATGAGCTTGTCACACAACTTGATGAAGATGACAATAACGATGAGGAAAGTTCTGCTTCAAGTAGTGAGCTTTTCTTACGCATTCCAGACAATGCCCCAACCGGAGATTACCTTGCAGAGGTAACTGTTGAATACAACAGAGGACACAGCCTTCTTAGAGAGGTTATTCCAATCCATGTCGTGGGCATTGTACAGGCTCCTAAAGCACCAGAAGCTTTGGTGAGTATTAGCGGTTCTGGTGATGCTGTTCGTGCTGGCGAGAGTGCTTTATATCAGGTTATGATTGCCAACCTTGATGATGTGCGCCGCGTCTACAGTGTTGCTGTTGATGGCACAGCTCTTTTTGCGGATGCTACTGTTGAGCCACAGGTGGTTTCTGTAGTTCCAGATAGCACTGGCGAAGTTGTTGTTGCCCTTGCAGTTAAGAAAGATGCACAAGAAGGCCAGAAGTCCTTTGTCATAAAGGTTCTTAGTGATGACACCCTTGTCAAGGAAGAGAGTGTTCGCCTTACAGTTGAGAGAAGCGCTCTTAGCAAGGAGGTTGTCGGGGTTATAATCGGGCTTATTGTTATTCTTGCCATTGTGATTGGTGTTGTGAGTTGGCGCAGGTCACAAGAAGGCGAAGAGGACAGTGAACCTGACCTTTCTGAAGGACAAGCTTATTATTAGGGATTTTATCCCTCCTTCTTTATTTTTTATATATAGACTAAGATGTTCTGGAAAATAGCTTCTCTCGTACAGATTATTGCTGAATTAATGTCTCCTTCTGCTGTAGCACAGAAACCGCATCTTGTTGATATTATCCCGAAAAAGCATCTTACTAGGGATGCTCACATTGACCCTTCTTACCTTACCTTAATGTACCTTATATTTGATGATACAACTGGCGCTCCTTATTTGATTGGAGAGTATGATCTTGGTGAATTATTTGTGCGCACTGTCACCTCACCTTTGAGTGCAAGTTTAGGCAAAGATGGTTCACCCTTTGTTCCATTTAACAGTTTTCCAGGAACTTATGGTGTTGACCTAAATAGGGATGGTTCTATTAGTCAAGGAGAGACTTTTTCTGACCCATATGTGGATGGTATCAATGGCAATGAAACCCTTCTTACTCCAAAAGAGGTAGCTCCTCCTAAAGTAGAGAAAAAAGCTAAACAAAATAAAGGAATGGGGCTTTAATTTGGTTGATGGGGTTATTTTCTTAGAAAACCTTTAAATATAAGTTCAGCAATCTTCGTACTTATGGCGAAAGAAAGTGTTGCTCCTGTTCAAGAGGTTGTTCGTTTTCTTGTTGAAAAGTCTAAGCAAGCTGATAAAAATGCTGAGCCTTACTTTCAGGTTAGTCGTAACCAAGATTTTGCAAGAATCTCTCGGCTTGCAGAGATGACCAAAGATGGGCCATTGAAACGCAAGTAAAATTTAAATATCCTTTATTTTCTTTGTTTATATGGGTAAATTAACTGAAAGAGAGAATGGTCTTGTTTGGAGGTTTTGTGATTGGGCTTTTTATAATGCTAAGACTTTTCTTCCAATGAAGCTAAGAGAAACTACTAGCTATGATATGGCTCTTGCTTTTGGTTTTGGAATTTTAGGTGGTTATTACCTTGCTTGGGGAGGAAAAGCAGTTTTAGAAGCGGTTAATATTCCTGTTGAGCCTACTGCTAAATATTCTCTTGCTGCTACTTGGGGTGGGCTTGTTGTTCCAAAAGTGCTTGCTCCGCAGCATTTTGATATGTTTAGAGAGGATCATCCGGTTTATTCTTGGGGTGTTTTTGGGTCTGCTGTTGGTGGAACTTTGAAGGCTTTAGAAGTTTTGGTTCTTTAAGATAAATCTATTGAATTGAACATATGCACGGTTATACACCCTAGACTGGACGAAGGTGGAGTGAAAGCCTACAATGCGTTGTCTGAGCGAAGCTGAGCAAGTGGCGAGCACAAATTTTAATGGTTGAGGAAGGCAATGTGATTATTGTATATTTTCTCCACCATCAACAAGAATTGTTTCTCCATTAACAAAATCATTTTCACAAAGAAAAATCGCTGTTTTGGCAATTTCTTCTGGTTTTCCCGAACGCTTTAATAAAACAGATTCTTCAAATTCTTTAAGATTTTTCTTTCCTTGGGCGCCATACATTTTACCCCAAATTTCTGTATCTATTATTCCAGGAGCAATACAATTGGCTCTTATTTTTCGGTTTGCCAATTCCAAAGCGAGAGTTTTAGTCAAGCTTATTACTGCGGATTTGGTTGCACAATAAATTCCATATCCCTCAAAACTCTTTAGTCCAGCTAAGGAGCTGATGTTGATAATACAACCATTTTTATTGAGTTTTTGAATTGAATGTTTTGACATATAGAATAAACCCTTAAAGTTGATGTTAAGCATCTCTTCCAAAATTTCGTTTGATGTTTCTGATATTGTTGCGATTTTAGCAACACCGGCATTATTTATGAGAACATCAATTTTTTTGATTTTGGACAAAGTAGAAGTAATCTCTTCTTCATTACTAACATCAACTTTGTAGAATTCTGAACAGGATTCAGGTTTATGCAAACCAAAAACAATAACTTTTGCCCCTTTGTCTAACAGAGATTTGGCAATTGATTTTCCTATACCTGTACTGGCGCCAGTTAGTAGAACGATTTTGTTTTTTAACTCCATATTGTTGATGTGTTCAAGATTATTTATTAAGTTATCGTTAAGCACCGTCTTTGGTGATGGTTTGAATATAATTCATATTAGTTTCGTTTTCAGTTACGAAGTTCTGGAAACCTGCGTCAGCAGAGTTGGGAAAGAGGGCGTTCTATCAAAAGAGCGAAGCTGTACATAAAGAACAAGAATGAAAGGCACACTCAACAACCGACGAAAGCCTATATGTTGAGTGAGGATTTAATAAACAAGCTGATTCAGACAAAAACAAAAAGAGAAACCGCTCAATACGATGCAACTCCCAGCATTTCAAGAGAAAATGCGGCAAGTGCTTTGGCTGATGCAGAAAAGTTTATCACAAGAATTGAGGAAACACTTTCATAGAATTATTTGAATTGGGAATAGCATCCCGGATAATAGTCTAATTTATCCTCGTTCATAACAATTACGAAGTCGTAATGTTTAATGATATCTGAGAATTTATCTCGTATTTCTAGCATTATTTTATTGAATTTGTTGAAATCCTCTATCTCAAAGTCCATTTCTAGGTCCCAAGAGCCGATGCTGTTGATCATATATGTAAGATCGTTTATTGAATTACAATACTGGAAGAATTGCTTATATTTTTGGTTTGTTAAATTCTTAAATTTCAGTAATGCTTTGCAGTAGATCCAATTAAATTTATTGAGGTCAAGAAAAATCCTGTTAATAAGTATTATTTTATCTTTTTTTAGAATTTTTATTCTATAATTAATAACTCGGGGGGTTGTCTTTAGTCTCTGAGCGATTTCTGTTAGTGGCATGCGAGCATTATTAACCAGCAATTTAAGAATTTCTTCATCAGTTTTATCTATTTTATAATTACCTCTTTGTCCTCCCTGAAATATTACTTTATGGGGTTCTTTATTGTTCAATAAATATTCTTTTCTCCAATGAGGAACGCCTAAGCCAACAATAATTTCTCTGGTTGAGATATGCTGGCTAAATTTTTCATCTAATTCTTTAACAGCGTCATTAAACTCATAAATATCTTTAACAATATATCCTGCAATAATATCCCATCTTCCAGAGCAGGTTGCTATCCATTCTGTTTTATCATGTGATTTAAGAAAGTCTATCATTTGTTTAATGACTTCTTTACTGGCATTTTCAAGTGAAAGATAGATTTTGTATTTGGAAAATCCTAATTTGTAAGTATCAACAACGGTAGCAAATCTTGGAATAATCCCCTCTTTTAGAAATCGCTTTATTCTGTAATCTACTACCTGTTTGCTTAATCCGACTTTTTTGCCTATTTCTGAATTAGTTTGCCGACAGTCTATATCTAGTTGATAGAGGAGTTTCCTATCTTTTAAATCTAAATTTAGGCTCATTTTAACAGGTAGAGAGACATTTAGTATATAAATATTGTTATTTTGACAAAAATATTAAAAGAAAGTTATTTATGCTTTAGTGTTACTACTTGTTATTAACAAATTAATGGAGGTAATAAAAATGACAAAACTTGAAGAAGAAGTGCAAAACACAAAAGAACGCTTGTCATCCAAAGAGAGACTAGCTGCTGGTATTGCAGGTGCAGGTCTCGCTACTTTTGGAGCACAGTATGCTTTGTATGCTCTTGGAGTTGAGGATGGTTTAGTAAGAATGCTAGTCGGGTTGCCATTTGGGTTTACAGGAGCTTATACTGGACTTCGGTGTGATAGAATAATCGACTACTTTCAGAAGAAACATGATGACCAAAAAAAGTGAATGAAAATGGCAACCCACACAGGAATAACTGGAAGGGAAACCAAAATTTATGCCGAAGATTGATTCATACTCAATGATAAAATTTGTAAAGAGTGCAAAATAAAAAGCAGCAACTCTATTAAGTAGTTAGTCTCTGTTAAACTCAACCGAGTTTTCACGTCTATAAAAAAGAGTTGGGGGGCTATTTAATTGAACAGTCTCTTTATGGTGACCATTCTACAAGGAATTTTCTTGTCCAAGATGCTTTATCCTCCGCTTTAATGATTCTTGAAAGTTATGATATAAACTAGACCTTAAGGCTTACAACCTTGCTTATTTCGTTTTGCATTGAAATTCCATATATCTGGTCAGCTTCAGAAATAATTGCATCATTGTGAGAGATTACAATATATTGTGCATTTTTTGAATACTTTTGGATCAGTTTTGACAATAATTCTGAATTTCTCTTATCTAATGCGGCATCTACTTCATCAAGAAAGTAAAATGAAGCTGGCTGGTATTCCTGGATTGCGAATATAAATGCAAGGGCTGTTAGTGTCTTCTCTCCTCCAGACAAACTTTTTGTATCAAGATATTTATTGCCCGTGATTTTTACTTTGATGTGCAGTCCGTTATTGAAAATATCCTTTTCATCTTCAAGTTCCATCATTGCTTCCCCTTTTGTTGAAAGGCTTGCAAAAATCTTCTTGAAATTGTTGTGCAGTGCTTTGAATGTTCTCATAAATATATCTTTTTTCTTTGATTCGACCTCTTCCATCATTTTTATGACATCATCTTTTTCAAGTCTAAGTTTATCGCATTTGCCTATAATCTGTTCGTACTCTTTTTCCACCTTTTCATAGACTTCAAGGGCGCGCATGTTTACATTTCCCATTGTCTGGAGCAATCCTTCATACTTTTTAATTTCGTATTTTAAGTCCTCTAAAGAGATTCCTCTTCTTATCTTCCCATCTGCAAATTCTTCAAACTCTTTTTGTATTCCCTCAAGTTCTCCCGTTAACTTTGCCCTTTCTACATTAAGATTATTTATTCTGCCCTGAATAACCGCTATTTTTTCTCCTTCCCTTATTGCTTGGCCTTCTCTTTTATTCATTGTCTCGTTTATTTTGTTTCTTTTTGCAAAAAGATTCTTGAAATTACTATAGAATTCCTTCTCTTTTGCTTCTTTTTCTTTTAGCAGCTGTTTATTCTCCTTGAGCACACCATCCAGCGTATCGCTTTCATGCTCAAAGCGTTTCATCTCTCTTTCATTTTCTTCTATGATTCTTCTAGTTTTATCCACTTCTTTTAGATAGATATCATTTATCTGGGTGTCTATGTTTTCTTTTTCTGAGGTGTTTCTTATTGCCTCTTCGCGTATCTTCTGCTTCTTTTCCTCCAAGCTTTGAAGGCCTTGCATAACTTGTGGATTTCCTGCTTTTCTCTTTTCCTTTAAAACCCCCAGTTCTTTTTCATTTTTTTGCAGGTTTGCTGTGATGTCTTTTATTTCCTTTTGCAAATCTATGTCTTCTTTTTGCAGTTCTACCTTTTTCTTTTTGAGGTCAGCGATGTCTTTAATATTAAATGTTCTTTCATAGCGAATAAGCTCTCCCTCAAGTTCAGCTTTTCTTTCCTTTAGCTTATATACCTCATCTTCAACCTCACTCTTTCTTTTTTCAAGGGTCTCTAGAACTTTCTCAAGACGGGTTGTCTCTTCTTCAAGTTTGTTTAGCCCAGCATCAACTTCTTTTTCCTTGAAGCCCCCCGCGCTCTCTGACTTTCTTCTGTAGCCACCAATCATTGCGCCTGATAGTTCCATTAAATCCCCTTCGATAGTTACTATGCGTTGTTTTCCAATTCCAATCTTTCTTGCTGTGGCAATATCATCGACAATAACAGTATCTCCGAACACATAACTAAAGATATTTGCAAATTTTTTGTCGTATGAAATTAGGTCGATGGCCAGACCGTGCGCTCCTTTTTGTCTTGCAGATGCCTTGGCTTGCGGGCTTACCTGCCTTTGTGCAATCTTATTGATGGGCAGGAATGTTGCTACTCCAAGCCTCTGGCTTTTTAAATACTGAATACACTTTTGTGCGGTTGTATCATCTTCAACTATGATGCTTTTGAGACGGGCGCCTGCCGCTACTTCAAGGGCAAGAGCGTATTTTGCGCTTACTTTTCCAAGATTTCCTACTGTACCATAGATGTTCTTGTCCTTGAGTTCCAATATCTTTCTGCTTGCAAGGCCCTCCTGCTGCCTCTCACGAATTGTAAATTGGCGTGCCCGCAACCTTGCCAATTGCTCTGCACTTTCCTGAAGGAAACCCTTTGTTTTTCCAAGCTGAGCACCAACACTTGCACTTTCACTCAAAGATTTTGCAAGGTCTGTTGTTACTTTCTTGAATTCCTGCCTTGTTACCTCTACTTTTTTTATTTCTTTATCATCTGCAAGATTAAGGTTGTCTTTTTGGTAGGTTACCTTATCTTTTTGTCGCACAGCATTTTGCAACTTTTCTTTGAGGCTCTCAAGTTCAGACTGGAGCGAGTCTATTTGTTCATCAAGTCTTTCACGGTCTTGAAGGTTGTGTTTTTGTTTGTATCTGTCTATTTCTTCAGAAGTCTTTTTCTTTTCATATTCACGCAGTTTTATTCTTCTATCTAGGTTTTCCCTTTCCTTTGTCAGCTCTTTGATCTTTTCTTCAAGGTCTTTTAGGTTCTCCAACAAACTTTTTTTTCTCTGCTGGATTCTTTGTATTTCATTTTTACATGTTTCAAGGCGCGTCGCATCCTTTACAATTGCTGTCTTGAGCCCGTCTATTTCCTGATGGAGTTTCTTTTGCTCTATTTCACCTTTTTCTTCAATATCTTCGTTTATTTTTTTTATTGCATCCTTTTCTCTTTGAATATTTTGTTTTATCTCTTCAATTCCATTCTGTATCCTTAGCTGCTCTTTTTCCTGCTCTTTGACCTTCTTTTCTATTTCCTCTTTTTTTCCTTCTTTTTCCTTAATCTGCAGGTGCAGATATGTTGCTTTATTATCCTTTATTGAATTTTGCAGATCCTTGTACTTGACAGCCTGGTCCCTTTCTTTTTTTAACTCACGAAGATAGGCCTCTCTTTCTGTCATAATAATTGTTGCTTCCTTTAGCTTTCCTTCAACTTTTTCAAGCTCATGAAGGGCCTTTTGCTTTTTTTCCTCAAAGACACCTATTCCTGCAACCTCTTCTATGAGTTCTCTTCGGTCGTTTGGACGCATTTCCATGAATTTTACAATATCTCCCTGCAAGACAATATTGTGGCCATCTGGGTCTATGTGCGCCTGCGCTAAAGTATCCAGCACCTGCTGGCGGGTAACCGTGTTTTCGTTTAATTTGTAGATAGAGTTTCCTGATGAGCGTACAATCCTAGTTACCTTTACTTCTTTGTCTTTTATAGGGAAATCTTTTTTGGTATTATCAAAAATAATAGATACTTCTGCTTCTTTGCCTGGTGAACCTTTTTTTCCACCGTGAAATATAAGATTTGCTGATTTTTCAGCTCTTAACCCTTTTGCAGATGATTTTCCAAGAACAAAGCAGAGGGCATCACACACATTTGATTTTCCTGCTCCATTTGGGCCTATGATTGTATTATACCCATTTTCAAAGATAAACTCTGTTTTCTTTGCAAATGACTTGAACCCCTTTGTGGTAATTGCCTTAATAATGGTCATCTTTTAGGTGGGGTTTAGCCGTTCTTTATATACTTTATTGATAAAATTAATTATAGTTGTCAATTCTTAGAGCAAGCTTCCATTAGGGTCTTTTGAGTTAATCTCCTGCTGTATCTTTTGTAGGGCTCCCAAGAGTGCCTGAATATTTTTTGGTGTTTTTGCCAGTTTTCTCTTAAAAATTTCTGTGTGATTTGGTCTGATGGATATCCTGAACCTATATCACCCAGTCTTTTTTTTATAGCCTCTATTTCTTTGTCTCTTGTAACCTTTGCAAGAATTGATGCTGCTCCAACAATAGGATAGTTTAAGTCCGCTTTATGTTCTACTTTGAGTATAGTCTTTGTTTTTAAGAGCTTTTGAAGATACGTTGCATAGGCCTGCTTATTGTTTGATGGGCAGTCGATAATTGCCCGCGTGGGGTTAAGATCATTTATGAGTTGAACTGCTTTTCTTGCTTCAAGCCAATTTAGATTGTCTGTTTTTGACTCGACTGCATTATCTATCTCACTTGGTAATATCTTTATTATTTTATATTCTTTTAGTACACTTTTAAGTTTCTTAAAGAGTTCTTCTCTTTTCTTTGGTGTAAGAAGTTTTGAGTCTTTTACTCCAAGACTTTCTAATTTTTTTAGATTCCTTTCTTCAATGCATGCTGCTGCAATAACAAGAGGTCCTATTATTGGTCCTCTACCAGCTTCATCAATGCCACAAATCATTTTCTTTAGTATTTTTTAGTTTGTTTATAAAGCTTGAGTAGTAAATTTATACAAGTGCGCTGAGTAATAAGATTTATATTCCCTTTTTTTACAATTCTTATGAAAATGGCAAGGTTACAATACATTGATGAAGTGCCTCTTTTTAGTATCCAATCTGGGGAAGATTTTATTTGTCAAGAAAGCGTTGAGTACTTCCTTAAAAATCCAAATATCCGCTCTCTTGTATTCTTGCATCAGGCCAAATTTTCCTTATGGCATTTTCTACAGAAACTATCTTTACTGGGTTTTTTGAGCCCACGCAAATCTTCACCATTTTGCTGAAGGGTGGCGATTTATATATTTGCTGTATTCTGATTAGAATAGCTTTTTAAACGATAATTTTTTATCATTCTCATGAATTACCGACATGTTGGGGTTGGGCTTATTGGACTTTCTTTGATATTATTTTTTAGTGTTTTTATTCTGCACAATCAAGTAGAAGGTGCAATTACCAAACTGATGGAGAGCAGCGGCGGAACCTGTATTTCTGAAGAGGGTAGTTGCCTTCATGAGATAAGTAGCGCTCCGTTTTATCTTGGTCTTTTTTCAAGTACCGTGCTTTTCTTGCTAGGACTATATCTTTTATTCTTGAAAGAAGAGGTTAAGCCTATTAAAATACAATCCTTAAATGAAGAAAGACCGGCACCTGTTGACCGTTTTAGTATTCTTATAAAGGGGCTTACTCCTCAGGAGCGTGCTGTTATTCTTGCAATTAAAGAGCAGGACGGCATTTCACAGTCAACCCTTCGCATTAGGACCGACCTTTCAAAGACAAAACTTTCGGTTGTATTGTCTCAACTTGAAGCCAAAAATCTTATTAGAAAGATAAAGAAGGGTAAAATAAACTATTTATACCTAAAAGAGCGTTTTTAAGTGGTCTTTTATCTATTGGGACAATTTAGGATAATCTCTTGGTCTTTAAAGCATTTTAGAACAATTAATTAGGTATTGTTTTCTCGGTTAATTATAAATCACCCCTTGTTAAGCTAATAGGTAAATTTACTGGAGGTACTAATTTGAGTTTCGGAAAACCAGAGACAGTTTTTAACCTTAATAAAAAAAATATGCTTTCATTTCAGACTGCACTGGTTATCGTTGCCATCATTTTATACGGATATAGTGAATACCAGATTCTTTCAATTAATAACGGGGTTTCCATTTCATCTGGTGTTGTAGCTGCATCTTCTTTTTCCGGCAATCCTATTGGAGATCCAGTTTCCCTTGTTATATCTACAGGTGTTCCACCAATCTATGGTCCGGAGCTTGGTGTGAGTTTTGACAACCCAGTTAATAGCATGGGTGTTATGCAACAATTTGACCCGGGCTATGGAAGAAACAGGGTATCTCTTGAAGGGGTGGAACTTCAGCGCTATGTTACTGTGGGTACACGAATATCCTGTGAGTTTTGCTGCGGCGCAAAAGCAATCATCTTTTCAAACGGACAGGCTGCCTGCGGATGCGCCCATTCACAAGCGATGCGTGGTCTTGCTGCTTACCTTATTAAGAATCACGGAAGTCAGTTTACTGATGACCAGATACTAAGAGAACTTGCGCGCTGGAAAAGCCTTTATTTTCCAAAACAGATGATAAATAAGTTTACAACCCAAATAGGCAGCGGGTCGTTTACTCCAGATATTTCTGCTCTTATTTTGGATGTTGATACTTCAAAACTCAATATAAAAAATGCTCCTCTTCCAACGGCAATCCAAGATTTGCCAAGCATGGTTGGAGGATGTTAACCGGAGGTGTTTTATGGATAGGACAGCGATATTAACAGCGGCACTTATTGTGCTTGTTGTTTTTGGGGTTGTGCAGGTAGTTCAGGTAAATGCTCTTAAAGAGCGGATTTCAGGCGGCACTTTGGTGACAGGCAGTTCTCAACCTTTTGGAGGGCGGCCTTCATCTGCAAGTAGTGCCCTTGCCAACCTACAAAACCTTCCTGACATGGTCGGAGGGTGCTAACATGAAAAGACGGTTTTTTCTTTTTTTCTTTCTTATTTTTACTATTGTTCTTGCCAGCTGCTCCTCTCAAACCTCTAATATAGCTGAAAAGGTAACTGTTTTCAAGTCAGCTTCGTGCGGATGTTGCGGCAATTATGTTTCATACTTAAAAAGCAAGGGTTTTTCTGTTTCGGTTGTTAATGTTGATGATATTTCATCAATAAAAAGGAAGCATGGCATTCCTTTGAATATGGAAAGCTGCCATACTGTTGAATTTGGTGATTATTTTGTTGAGGGTCATGTTCCCATTGAAGCTGTTAATAAACTAATTTTAGAAAAGCCAGATATAAAAGGGATTATGCTTCCGGGCATGCCATCAGCTTCTCCAGGGATGCCTGGCTCAAAGATGGAGCCTTTTGAGATTTATGCTCTTCAAATGGACGGCGGAGTTAACCTGTTTATGCGAATGTAGGGGGCAAGGTGGCTTTTAGATTATTAAGATTTATTCCTTTGCTTTTTTTTGTTAGTATCTTTACAAGGGTTGTTTATGCCCACTGCCCGCTTTGTACTGTTGGTGCTGGGGCTGCAGCTGTTGGGGCAAAATGGCTAGGGGTTAGCAATATTATTGTTGGCGTCTTTATTGGCGCTTTTGCCTTTGCCCTTGGATTTTGGATGAACAGGCTAATTAGAAAGAATTTTTTTAGATATCAACCCCTTGGGATTGCCTTTTTTTCTTATTTTCTTACCATAATTCCACTAATGCCTATTATGCAAGGTTATTCGTCTTTTTACTTGTCTTTTTTTGGAGAATATGGATCTATTTTTAACAGGACATATGTTTTTAATTCTTTTATTGGTGGAAGTATTGTTGGTGGGCTTGTTGTTCTTTTTTCCCCTTTTTTGAGCCGGCGCATAAGTCATTTAATGGGGCATACAATTCCTTTCCAGGGAACTGCCATGACGTTTATCCTCTTGATTCTTGTTTCGGTTGGTCTTGAGGTGATTTTATGATTGGGGTATTCTCTGTCTTTTTGTTTGTGACTATTTTTTTCTTTTTTCTACTATTCTTAAAGAGCCTTTTAAAAAAGGAGTATTGTGTTATTTGCACAAGTTTTAGCCTTACCTGGATATTTCTTATCTTTCTTTACTGGTTTGGATACTTTGATGATTTGATTTTACTTGCAATTCTCATTGGCATGACTATTCTTGGAATATACTACACCCTTGAAGAGAAGGTAGGAAAGCCTCTTCTTGTTTTTAGGCTACCTTTTCTTCTTAGTTTAGTTACTTTATTTTATTCACTACTCAGTTTTTCTTACTCGCTTTTTCCTGTTTTTTTATTATTAGCAATATTATGGGCAATGTTTGTCATTGTCTTTTTTTACCAGAATAACATGGCACTAAAAGATTTTACACATAGATTAATTGAATGCTGCAAGAGGTGGTAGAAGTTATGATTAAGTTTGTAAAGGAGCGGATTGCAGGGTTTGTTGGAAGTGCATCTGGGCTAGCTAGTGTTCTTGGGTCCTGGCAAGTCTGCCATAATATCTGCCTTGGTTTAATAGCCTTACTCGCCTTTTTTGGCATCGCTGCTACAGGCATGCCCCTTCTTTTCTTAACAAAAGTTGCAATTCCATTCTGGATAGCTGCTTTTATTCTATTGTTCATAACCCTAGGATTCTACTTTAAGAAGAGGTGCATTTCAAAACAGATGATTTTATTTAACACAGGCCTTGTTGTTATTGGCATTCCATTTTTCCAATCGTTTACCAAGGTATTTTGGGGAACTGGCCTTGCATTCATTTTCATTGCAGGATATATATTCATACAAGGGAGGTATGTTAATCATGAAAAATAGCTTATTTTATGGGATTGTTCTGGCTGCTGCTATTGGCTTTTCTATCTTTATCCTCTTCCCCAGAGTTGATACAAACGGGAATGCTGTGTTAACAAACTTTGAATCAAGATATACCGGAACTGTGGATTCGGGGGATGTTTCTTTAGAGATTCAACCAATTGAATTTGGTAAAGGGCAGGCTGTTTTTATGGTTTATGCAAATACCCACTCTGTAGACCTCAGCCAGTTTGACCTTAAACAGATTGCTACACTAGAATATGGCTGGAAATCAGTTCGTCCTTCTTTTGCTCCACAGCTAGCAAGCCATCATTCAAATGGAAGACTTATTTTTCCTGTTGATAGAAAGATTAATGAATTCCGCATTATTATCACTGGAATACCTTTGACTAACGAGAGGGTCTTTCAATGGTAAAATAATCTGAGGTGAAATGATATGAGAAAAATATTATTTATTGGGTTTGTTTTTTTGCTTGCAATTACTTTTGGTTTTGCGCACAGCGGCGAAGATGATTTTAAAGAAGCAGAATCACTTATTGCTTCTAAGATTCCTTGTGAAGACCTGACTGATTCCCAGCTTGAAATGCTTGGTGATTATTATATGGAGCAGATGCATCCTGGAGAGCAGCACGAAATTATGGACGAGATGATGGGCGGCGAGGACTCTTTGAGTCTTGAACAGGCACATATCCGTCTGGCCCTTTCATTTTACTGCGGACAACATGATGTTTTATCTTATGGCATGATGCAAAATATGATGGGTAGGGGGGCAATGATGACCACCAATTCAAAACAACTTGGAGGAGGTTTTAATATGATGAGTGGCTATGGTGTGGGTGCAGGCGGCTTTTTTGGCATGACTGTTTTGTGGATTTTATATGTTGCAATTGCTGCTTTTATTTTCGGCATTGTATTTTGGGGCACGAAAAGGCTGCTTGAACAAACCAAGAAGAAGAAATAATTGCTTTATTTTTTTAATTTTGTAGACAAGTTTATATAGAATGGGGTATAAAGCAAAGAGATGCAAACCAAGACAACAATTCAAATCGGCGGAATGCACTGCGCCAGCTGCGTTGTTAAGATAGAAGGTGCACTCAAAAAGGTTCTTGGTGTCAGCGACGCATCTGTCAATCTTGCGACAAAGCAGGCTTCTATTACCTATGACCGGGAAAAATCCAATGAAAAACAATTTCTTGAAGCAGTGCACTCTGTTGGCTATGATGCTTCTTTTCACAAGGATGGAGGCTCTGACAAGGATTTACAGAAAAAAGAGATTGCTTCTATTCGCAAGAAACTTATTGTGGGCATTGTACTTAGTGGAGTAATTCTTATTGGGAGTTTTCCTTCTCTTTTCTACTTTGTTCCCTCTTTTCTTGTCAACAATTTTGTTTTGTTCATTCTTGCAACCCCTGTTCAGTTTTATGTTGGGCTTGAATTTTATCGCGGCTTTTGGAGGGCTCTTCGTCATTTTTCCGCAAATATGGACACCCTCATCGCTATAGGCACAAGTGCTGCTTATTTTTATAGCGTTTTTATCACTTTCTTCTCTTTTCTTGCTCCAGCTGAGCTTACAACTGTATATTACGACACGGCTGCTGTTATAATTACACTTATCCTTCTTGGCCGCTATTTTGAGGTTCTTGCAAAGAGGCACACTTCTGATGCAATCACCAAGCTTATTGGTCTTCAGGCAAAGACCGCTTTTGTCATAAAGGGTTCAAAAATTCTTGAGGTTCCTGTTGAGCAGGTTAAAGTTGGAAACGTCCTTCTTGTAAAACCAGGCGCTAAAATACCTGTTGATGGCACAATCATCTTCGGGTCAAGCCATGTTGATGAGTCTGCTGTTACAGGAGAATCGCTTCCATCCTATAAGAAAAGAGGGGATACTGTAATTGGTGCCACAATCAACAAAGAGGCTAGTTTTCGATTTCGGGCTACAAAGGTTGGAGGAGATACTTTACTATCTCAGATTGTCCGCCTAGTTGAAGAAGCGCAAGGTGGAAAAGCCCCTATTCAAAGATTTGCAGATAAAGTTGCAAGCATTTTTGTTCCTGTTGTCATAGGAATTTCTATTCTAACACTTTTTATATGGTTTATATTCGGGCCTGAACCAAGGCTTCTTTTTAGCCTTTTGACTTTTGTATCTGTTCTTATTATTGCTTGTCCCTGCGCTCTTGGGCTTGCAACACCTACAGCAGTCATGGTTGGAACAGGAAAGGGTGCTGAGCAGGGCATCCTTATCAAAGGCGGTGCTGCGCTTGAGACCGCCTCGAAAGTCGACACTGTTATTTTTGACAAGACCGGAACACTTACAAAGGGTGAACCAAGCGTCACTGATGTCTTTTCTTTTTCCTCTTATTCTGAAAACGATATATTACGTCTTGCAGGGAGCCTTGAGGTAGAATCAGAACATCCTCTTGCCCAGGCAATTGTTCAGGCAGCAAAAAGCAAGCGCCTTAGTTTTTCCCCAATATCAAAATTTCGTGCTGTAACCGGGAAGGGGGTTGAGGCATACTACCGCAATAAGCGTGTACTTCTTGGTACTTCTTCTTACCTCCTTGAGGAGGGTGTTGATATTTCTACTGTACCTTCGCCTATAAAAGAACTTGAAGAATCTGGCAAGACTGTTGTTCTCTTAAGCCTCGGGAAAAGTCTTCTTGGAATTATTGCCATTGCCGATACACTCAAAGATGAAGCGAAGAGTGTTGTTCTTGAGCTTCAAAAGATGGGCAGGGAGGTTATCATGATTACTGGGGACAACAAGCGCACTGCTTCTGCTATTGCAAAAATCCTTGGTATAGGTCGCGTGCTTTCTGAAGTCCTTCCCCAAGACAAGACAAAAGAAGTTAAGCGCTTACAATCAGAAGGAAAAATTGTTGCAATGGTTGGTGATGGCATCAATGATTCTCCAGCCCTTGCCCAGGCAGATGTTGGCATTGCTCTTGGATCCGGGACAGACATTGCAATCGAGACTGGAGATATTGTTCTTATTCACAATGATCTTTATAATGTTGTGCGCTCTTTAGACCTTTCTTCTTACACGCTTCGTAAAATTAAGCAAAATCTCTTTTTTGCTTTTTTTTATAATTCTCTTGGCATCCCTATTGCGGCAGGGGTTCTTTATCCTTTTTTCGGATTTCTCTTGAGTCCAATCATAGCTGCTGTTGCAATGGCTGCAAGTTCGCTATCTGTTGTTGGTAATTCACTTCTTATGAAGCTTTATCGTGCAAAAACTTATAAATAGCCCTTATTGGTTTATCTTTGTGATTGGAGGAGTTTATGCGATTCTCAAGAATTGAAATTGAACATCTTATAAAGTCGTGGATTATCATATCTATTGCCTTTACATTTGTTCTTACTAGAGGGGATATTTTGGTTAGCGCTTTTCTAAGTTTTGTTGGTGTTGGCAGTGCATTTTTACTTCATGAGCTTGGCCATAAATTCACTGCACAGCGCTATGGGGCTTTTGCAGAATATCGTGCGTTTGACCAAATGCTTTATTTAGCACTAGGCCTTGCTGTTTTTACAAGACTATTATTTGGATTTGGCATTTTATTTGCTGCTCCTGGAGCTGTATTTATTTCGGGATATGTAAAGCCAGATAAATATGGCAAGATATCTTTTGCAGGCCCGTTTGTTAATTTTTCTCTTGCTCTTATTTCCCTTGCACTCTTAATCTCTGGTGTTATTGGATTTTTTCAGACTCTGGTACTTTTTATGTTTCAAATCAATGCATGGATTGGCCTTTTCAACATGATTCCTTTTGGAAACTTTGACGGCCTAAAAATATTAACATGGAGCCGCCTGTGGTATGGGCTTCTTACTGCAGCACTTGTGATCATGGTTTTTTTTGTTCCAACACTGTTTTCACTTTTAATATATTAAGGAGGTTTTGAAAATGGGAGAATTTGTTGAAGTATGCAAGGTTTCAGAGGTTCCTTCCGGAGGTGGCAGGGTTGTTGATGTTGGAGGAGAGCCTGTTGCTCTTTTTAACACTCAAGGCACATTTCGTGCTATTCACAACACCTGTCCTCACCGTGGCGGACCGCTTGGCGAAGGTGAGTTAGCAGACAATACAGTTATTTGCCCCTTGCATGGCTGGGAATTTGATGTTACCAGCGGAAAATGTGTAAGTATGCCCGGTGCAAATGTTAAGTGCTATCAGGTGAAGGTTGAGGATGAGAGGGTGCTTGTTGCTGTACCATAATTTTTTTCTTTTTTCTTGCTTTTATTTGCCAGAATAGAGCCCATGCAACGATTGCAAAAAAGCCAATACTCGCTTTTAGTGGTCTAAAACGCAGTACCCCTAAATAAACATGGAATATAAGAAGAATATAGGCAAGGTAAACTAACCTGTGAAGCCTTTTCCACCATTTAACCGTTAGGAATTTTACCGCACTATCAAAAGAGGTTGCTGCCAGTGCTGTTAGAATGATGAGTGCAATGAGGCCGAAGATTGTGAAACCACGACTTAAAATCCCAAAAGGCGGATTTGGCGCTCTTAAGACCACTAAGACTACATGGACTATTACAAGAAAGAAGGTTGTGACCCCAAGGTTTCTCCTGTTTTTTATAAAATGTGCAAACTTTGGGTATAGCCTTGCAATTGGCCCTATGGTTATTGTTATTGTCAAGAATATAAATGCAAGTATTGAGAAACTTCTAATGATTAGTGTGTTTAGTTTTGTCTCTGGATAAATAAGCCTTGCTGTTATAAGAAAAGCCAAAATTATTACTGTTAGGATTATATTGAATAGTTTTTTATTCATTTTTTAGCTGTTCTAGCACCATTTTATAATTGTTTCCTTAAATTTCTGGAAAGATTTATTAAACGATGCTTTTTTAGTTCCTATATATGGAAAAAGGCAAACCTACTTTTTTTGAAAATAAGGGCAAAAGCCCACAACTTTGTAATGGGATAACGAATTTTATTATTGACCTTGATGGGGTTGTTTGCGAAGACATTCCAAATGAAGAGCCCGAAAGGATGGCTAATGCATCCGAGATACCAGATACAAAAGAGCAAATCAACAAATGGTATGAAACTGGGCACATTATTACTTTCTTTACTTCAAGAACAGAAGAGCACAGGAACGTTACTGAGAAATGGCTTTCTGAACATGGATTTCGCTACCATAACATTATTTTCTG
>Ga0209541_10000212_pt1 | contig 110363 bp, 114 predicted proteins | sample RifCSPlowO2_01_FD_184027 | JGI IMG/M metagenome (GOLD analysis project Ga0209541, IMG submission 184027) | Groundwater microbial communities from Rifle, Colorado - Rifle CSP2_plank lowO2_0.1 (SPAdes) (version 2) | ecosystem: Environmental > Aquatic > Deep subsurface > Groundwater | place... | reverse complement strand
GTCGGCGGAGCGCGGGTCGGACAAATAGTTAAATTAGCCTCAATTTAGTTAACAAATTTGAGCCTCGTCGCTCGATAACCCTTTTTATTAATGAGAAGGGTTATCGGACTCCCCACTCAAATTTGTGAAATAACATAAATTATCGGTTAATTTAACTATTGTGTTGGCCTTGAAAAAAGACGGTCTGCGAAATGGGGAAAATCTAAACTAATAGGACTAAAGGTGCGAATATTTTTTGTGAATCGGTTCTCCAATTTATTCTCCTTCCGCAGTCTAGGAGATATCAGAGAACTAAAAAGGATTTACTCAATAATCATAGGTCGAGCGCCCAGCCCTTCTTTTTCGAAGAAAAAGAAGGGCTGGGAGGCAAGTCCCGATTGCTTTGCAATCGAGGATCCTCGATTCATTTTATCTATAAAAGGAATCGGGACGAGGGTTACCTGTGATTATTGATATGTAAATCCTTATTTAGTTAGAGGATATTGACGCAGACGAGGACTGGAGAGAAATTGGAGAAGAGATTCACTAAGTCTAAATATTCAAATCCGGATTAATTTTATGTTGAGATACTAGCTCGACATAGTGGCAATGATCACAGTAACCATTTTTACCTGATGTACCCGAAGATGGAGGAGTGTCCTGACGAGCAAGTTCGACAGCATTTTCAAAAGCCGGACCGACCCACTGGGTGTTAACTTTCACCGGCCTGACTTCTTCGGTAAATTTCAAAGCATTCTGAAAGCCCGTCTCCCCTTCTTTAATGACTTTATAAAAAACGAAGAAGGCTTCTGGATAAGTCTCATAGCCTTTTTGTTTCAAAATATAATTATAAACATCCATCTGTTTTTGATAGTCGTCATAAATTGTTATTTCTCTGGCACCCGAAGATTTATAATCAATAACACCCAAAGAGCCGTCCTTGAACTCAAGGACATCGTCAATCGCTCCGTATAAAATGGCGTTTAAATCTTCGTCAAAATAAGCGATGCCTTTAAAATTATTTCTCCATTCAGAAAGATTCTCGCCGTTGTATAACTTTGCGCTTTTGATACCAGCGTTTTTTAAAACCGGTGGTAACTTCCCCTCTGCACGGTAAGTATCAAATTCTTTTTTAACCAGGTAGTCTACAGCAATGGACAAAGTAAAAGGATACCCGGGCGGACGCTTTATCTTATGATGCAAGTCCAGCCAAAAACACCTCGGACATTCGAGGAATAGTTTTAATCCTGATCTTGAGATTTTAAGAGTTGAGATCTTCGGCACTTTATTTATCTTATAATAAAAAGTGTTAAAAGAAAATCCGCAACTTTTGCGGATTAAATTAATGCCCTATTCAAAGCTTTAATTGCAGTCGGAGCATATATAGTCAGAGGAATTGGTTTTTGCTCGCTAGGCCTCCCATTACCAGACATACAGTAAGCCTTAATTTCAAATAAATACCTACCGAGAGAACCTCTTACGCCGCCATCGTCCTGGCACTGCCAAAAAACAACTTTTTCACGCATTCTTGATGATATAGAGATAACCACCCAGAGGCTAATTTTTTTCATTTCTTTTCTCATGCCCTCAATGTCCTTTTGACTAACATGACTTGATCCTTTATGAAGACCCCATTCGGGATGCGAATGAAAATCGCCGATAACAGGATAGAGGGAGTAGAAGTTAGAAAATAATTTATCCATTCGAGTAAATCCAGCTTCGCTCTGTTCAATCTCTGAGTTTAAACGCCGCTTTACAAGCTGGGCAGGAATAGCGTTTATAACAATAAAAGAATTCCTTTTTTTTGTTGGTTTCTTGCCAAAAATATAGCCTAAACATTCTTTTTTGAACGGATCGACTGCGGCAAGAAGCATATTCAAGAACGGCTCTCTCTTGAAGTAAACAGGCGGAGCTCTCATGATGGGAGTTCTCGCTATGTTAATGTTCTTACTATGGATAATACTATAAAATAAAGCTTAGTCAATCAGCTTATGAATCACCGATGAAACGAGATTAGCCAAGAGGTTGGAATCATGCCTGGCTATATTTGTGTCGCTCCACAGGCCGGCCGAAACAACTCTCCTGTCCTCGGCCCCATTTAACTTTAGAGGATACTTATTCTCCTTGGCATAGTTATCGAGAACTTTCTTATCAGGAAACCTATTATTAACGACTATTGCGGAGACCTTTCTGCCTAAATATTTTTCTAATATTTTTACCACAGTCTCAACCTTATATTTTTTCATACCCAGGCCCTCAGTCAAAAGATTGCCTATGAATATAATTGGCGTTTTTGATTTTTTAATTTCATCCTTTATGCCTCCGGGCAAAAAGTTGGGCAAAATACTGGTATAGAAACTGCCCGGCCCGACACATAAAATTTCGGCTTCTTTTACGGCTTTAATCGATAATCTTGAGGCCCTAACTTCCGGCTCAATAAAAAGGTTTGAAATTTCATTTCCGGCAAATAGATACTTATCTATATTAGTCTCCCCTTTTTTGATTGTTTTGTCGGCATATGAAGCGCATAGCGTTCCCTGTAAAGAAGTGACCGGCACAACCCTCCCCTTTACCGAAAGTACTTGGGCCAAAGAATTTACGGCATCCAAGTGGTTTCCATAAACTTTTTCAAAGGCCATTAAAAGTAAATTTCCGCCGGTATGGCCGGAAAAGCTGGGATGATCTATCCTTTTTAAAAGAATTTTTCTGGCACCGGCTTCATCTTCAGATAAAGCGAGCAGGCACCTTAAAACATCCCCCGGCGGAAGAATACCGAATTTATCCTTTAGCTCTCCGGAACTCCCGCCCGTATCAAACATATTCACGACTGCGGTAACCTCAAACCAGGGATTATGCTTTAATCCCGACAGAAGAGAAGGCATCCCCGTACCACCCCCGAAACATACAATTTTTATTCTTCTAGCTTTAGTTATCATACATTCTATAGGCTATTTTTCCTTCCTCGAAAATATGAAAAGAATTGGTTTCTTCAGAGACCGTCATAACCGTAGTGCCTTTAAAAATATGGGATGCGGTTATGGCTGAAAGGTGGCGAGAATGAACTTTTTTATTGAACCCGAATTGTTCAGACAAGTCTCTGAATTTTCCAGGATTTATTTTATTAGCAATTACTTTGGGTTTTAAGCCCTCGATTATAATACCCGAATGAACTATATTGCCCTTCGGGTCTATCAAAATCGCTCCGTCAAAATTTACAGTTGTACCAATATCATGTTTATGGGTTTTGTAATGCTTTAAAACATTTATGTGGTGCTTTAAATAGATATCCTGTTCAGCATCCGGCAGGTCTGAATATTCTTTCCACTTATTATTCCAGCCCAGAACTACAAAAAGTCCGAAACCGGCCTTTCTCTTCATCAAATCCAGCATTATCTCAGAGACTCTTAGCTTGATATTAACCGGAATAGAGACCCTAGAATCTTTAAGGGAATAGCTGATTTCTCTTAATATTCTGGATATATTAAGCTTTCGCGGCTTTTTTATCTTAGTCACATATCTGGTGAGAAGCCAGGAGCTTGATTGAACTTTTCCGCCGTGACCGACATCAAAAACCATTTTACAGCCGACTCTTCTACAGGCTTCGGCTTCAGGAATATCCTTGGCAGACTTTCTATCGCCTCCATTAGCAAAAATATCTGGTTTTATTTTTAATAATTCCCTGACCACACTCATATCCTTGGGATTCTTCGGATGATTAGTAACAATAACCTCGTCTACGCCTTCAATCGATTCGATTATCTCCTTGCGTTCTTTCTGATGCATAAAAATATGAACCTTCTTTTTCTTAAGCCAATTATCATTATTTAGAACAACGACTAGCTTATCGCCGAGTTTTTTGGCTTCTTGAATTAAGCGAACATGACCAATGTGAATTGGATCCATCCCGCCGCTTACCATTACTATTGTCGATTTTTTTACCATCCGGAGGTTGTATTACTCGGCGTAAACAAAAATGCCTTACTATAAGTAGTAAAGCATTTTTTGATAAATATTTAAACAATAGGGGTTGCCGGCTTAGTCGGACCCTTTATCCAGCGCCAGAGACCGATGATAGCTAACACGAGAATTATCCAGATAAGAGCAGAGGTAACAAAACCAAATCCGCCCATTCCATATCCCCAGTTATTCTGCACCATTCCTGGTCCCATCATGCCACCATCAGAATTGTAGTGAGTCGCCAGTGTACCGAAGGTTTCTTCTCCGACACACCCCGTTGACCACATACCCATCATCATGTGCATAGAGTCATGATCCTTCATATCTACTTCCATGGCTTCCTCAATACGCTCATGATCCTCATGACCCATCATCTCATCCATCATTTCCTCCCCCTCTTCCATCATCTCCATATCGCTTGCCGATTCGCAATCAAATGCCTGATTCCGATCAAGACTGCCATGCATAAGGTCCATCATATCCATCATACCCGCTGAACCTGTCATTCCTGTAGTCTCGCCATGACCGTATACCGACCAGCCCGACAGAGCAAAAACCGCCACTCCGACAATAACTGATAATTTTTTCATTTTTATCCAAACCAATTACGCAGTTTAGGAAATTTGGAGCAGATCGGAAGACCTGAACACCAATTTTCCAGACCCATAAAACGGCCAGCTTTAATTGAAGCAAAGAAAAACAAAACAAAAATATAAATTACATGCTGATCAACGATAAATGCGTTTGGATTCGGACGCGGAAATCCCAGCGGAATATAATATAAGAGCATTAACAACGCTCCTAAAAACGAACTTAAACGGACACCGATTCCAAGAATTAAAGATACACCCAACAGAGTAAGGCTCCATTCATTAACAAAGTTTACCGTCGGCAAAATGCCGGGATTCAACAGCCAGTCGTAAAATCCGGTAAAAGCCTTTGCATTTCCAAGGTAACCGGACGCCGACCAGGCCGGATTTATTACCTTAGTAATTCCGGCATAGAAGAACATCCAACCCATTGTAAATCTCAGCAAAAATAACGATATTGTTTGAAATTTTGTCATCTTATTTTAAATTAGGATATTTTCCTTACGATCAGGAATCAATATCCCAATTTTGATTATTTTTATATTGATTTTCAGATTATCCGCAGTTTAGGAAATACTAAATCGCAAAGTACAATTAAACGCAGGTTAATTACGGAAGTACTTTTATGTAATCATCGGAATAGGTAATTTCTGTTTTATTCGTTTCCAGATTAAGAAGAATCATCCACTCTGGTTTTACGGTAAATATACCGTATTCGACGCTACCAGAGATTAATACCGGAAGCGATAACGGATCATCATACAGTTTACTGTTCGCCAATACTTTTCTTATTATTTTTTCGGCTCGGTTTGTGTCTTTAATATAATCGATCAAATTAGCGTGCCCCCCGCACTGAATGGTTGTTATGCCCGGGCCAGCATCCACAACTATAGCTATGTGCGGATTCTCTTTTAAATTTTTCCACTTTCGGCTTTTATTGTCAGTTATAAAGTTAAAAGTAAAGTCGTCATCAATAGCGTAATAAAGCACCGCCGCCTGAGGCTCGCCCCGTCTTGAAGCAGTCGCTACTATGGCGATATTGTGTTTCTTCAGCACCTTAAGAGCAAGTTCTCTTCTTTTTTGCTTGTTATTTTTATTATTATTTGACATAGAATTCTTGTTTAAATTTCACTATGTGGCTAAAAACCATTCGGAAGTTGTATTACTGGGCAAGCCAGCCACCATCAACATAAAACGTCGCTCCGGTAATATAACTTGCCTCTTCCGAAGCAAGGAATACAACCATAGCCGAAACTTCTTCCGGTTTACCCATTCTTTTAAGCGGAATTCCTTGAAGTAGCGCATCCATTTCTTCTTTCGACATATCAGCCGAGTTGACCATCGGCGTATCAATTGCTCCGGGGGCCACAACATTTACATTTATTCCCAACGGTGCCCATTCGACAGCCAACGTTTCAGTCATGCCGATAACTCCGCCCTTTGAAGCGGTATAATGCGCCCCTCCGGCAATACCAATTCCCACTCCACCGGAAGCAATTGAGGCAACATTGATTATCCTGCCCCACTTGTTCTTTGCCATCTCCTTAGCCGCCCTCTGAGCACAAAGAAATTGCCCTTTTAAATTAATGTGTATCATCTGCTCCCAATTTTCTTCGATTATATCTAAGGCCGGCTTTGAAATATATATTCCGGCATTGTTAACCAAAATATCCAGCCGGCCGAATTTTTTAATGACCTCGTCAAAAACGGCATCCACTTCTTTTTTATTCGACACATCCATCTTAAAACACTCGGCTTCACTGCCTTTGGATTTTATCTCTTCGACAACTAATGCACACTCTTTGGCATCAATGTCTGTAACTATAACTTTAGCGCCCCTCGATGAAAGAGCTAAAGCATGTGCTCTGCCCATTCCTCTTCGGCCACCGGTAATAACTGCGACCTTATCTCTTAGATCAAACATGGAGGTTAAATTTTAGAAAGAATATTGCCGGCAAGCATACCAACCGTAATAGCCACACCGCCGACAACCGCCATTCTAAAACCGTTACGAAATACATTGGTACCCGATATTCTGGCACCGATTATTCCCAGAAAAAATAATGCGACTACCGATAAAGCCACCGAACACTGAAGGGCAACATCAATCGGCCATAAAAGATAGGGGAACAACGGTACAAATCCGGAAACAAAATAGGAAAAGAACATCACCGCACCGGAAATAAAATTATCCTTGCTTGGGTTTTCAGCTTTGGTTGCATAGCCTTCGGCCGAATACTCTGATAGAAAACTTCCGGCCGCCATTGATATAGCTTCGACAAAAATAAGAACTACCCCGGTCAGTAAAATAGTCTCCCTCGGCACGCCTGCCACTGCCACTCCCGACAAAAGACCGACCGTTGAAACTAAACTATCCTCGACTCCGAAGATAAAGTTCCTGAAATATGCTACCGATGAAAAACCGTTAAACAACAATCTTGATTTTGCCAGACCTTGCCTGGTAATTAATTTTAGTCTCTTATCCTAAACCAGCTCTTCAGACTTCTTGGCCATCCGTAATAAGCTAATAATGCCAGCGGCGCACCCCAATTAGCCCATCTTTCTATAAAATCCCAGATTGGCATACCGATTAAAGGCCTCAGTAATGCCGTCCAGAATCCCCATGCAACTGCCCATAGAAGAGATAGTCTTATCGGTTTAACTAATACAAATATAGCTACCGCTATATCCATCAGTCCGACCCAGAATAGCAAGTTTTTAGCCATTTCCGGATCACTTACACCGAATTTGGCAAACCAGCCAATCCAGTCTTTTTTGCCCTGTAAAGCAAACACCCCGTGGCCGATAAACTCACCGGCCACTGAGATCCTTAAAACCCATTCGAATAACTTCGCGTTCATCTGAGTATTTAAATATTGGATGATTGCCGCACTGTTAACCTTCTACTGAGGTAACCGTGGTAACAAACTGTCCAAAATTATTTATTTTATTTTTTTAATTATATCGGACCGTTCTTCACCGGTAACAATTAGTTCCCCAAGCGCACCTCTGTCAATCGAACGGGACAGGCTATGATCAACCAGAAGATACCTCCCGGGAACTTCAACCTTAAATTCAACCATGGCCGCTCCTCCGGCCGGCACAATGGTAGTTTGTACATTTCTATGAGGCGAAGAAACAATATCTCCTTCCGGGTAAAGTTTGTCGAATATTTCACCTATTATATGAAAGTTAGAAGGAACTTGGCCGCTCGCCCCAAAAAATATTCTGACCGTTTCTCCAACTTCTGCCATTAACGCCCGCCCGCCGGTAAGCGAACCTTTGCGTCCGTTAAATACGAAATACTCCGGCCGTTCGTTTAAAAGCTTTTTTCGATCAAATTCTTGAAAACCTTTTTCTCCGAGCCCACCTCTAGTATACAATTCTCCCTCAACAACATAAAACTCTTTATCCACGGCAGAGAGACCACCCCTTGGCTCTACTAATATCAACCCATACATCCCATTGGCTATATGGGTCGGGACATGCGGGCTGGCACAATGATAAATATATAATCCTGGCCTCATCGCCTTAAATTCAAATATTTTAGTCTCGTTTGGACCGACTCTCGTAAGCTCAGCTCCTCCGCCGGGACCCAGTACAGAATGAAGGTCGATTGAGTGTTCTCCATGACCAGCAGCCATATGCTCGGCTTCTTCAGAATTTACAGTACGGCTGTCATCCTCATGTCCCTCATCAGCCGTTGCAAAAGAAGTTAAATAATTTACGGAAAATAAATCATCAGATAGCTCAATATCTGCACCGGCATGAGCATGCTCATGAGTTAAACTAATCCTGACAAGATCGCCTTCCATTACTCTTATGAACGGCCCCGGCACCTGATTATTATATGTCCAATATTCATACGTTGTTCCATTATCCAGATTAGCAATAACCTGAGTCGCTTTTAAATTAACTGTAACCGTCTTATTACCTGCTCCATTTTTTCTATCTATCACAACGGGAATAGGAAGGTTATCAGCTCTTGCCCCAATTTCTGCAATGTCCGGCCCTCTTTTTATTTGACCGTTGCTATCAGTAACTGAGCTTGGACCTTTTCCGAATAGTACAAAGGCGACTAAAATTATGCCTACCACTACACCAAATGCCTGTATGAAAGGATTTAATGCAAATTTCATACTATTTTTCGATAAAATACTTACTGCCAAAAAGCCAGCGCATATATTTCAGATCGAAGTAGTGGCCGAGATGCAACAGAAAAGCTCCAATGCCTATTACCAGTATAAGCCAGCCAAGCCCCTCTTTCGCTAACTGCCAGTCTAATAACATAGCTAACCCCAAAACGATTAGAAATATCCCCAGCAAAATCCCACTGATATCCAGAAAAATAAAGAAAGAAACTTTAAATACCTTATAAATAAAGCTCATTAATTATTATTATATCATCTCTTCAACTGTGGTTCGACCCATTTTAACAACACCCCATAAAAATCACTGCATGATTTACGGAGCAAGCCGCATTTATATTTTCAATTTGGGCTCAACTCGTTTCAATAATACGGCATTTGTGGCAACAATAATAGACGATGCCGACATAAGTAATGCTGATATTTCCGGTCTAAGTGACCAGCCTAAGGAACTGTAAAACACTCCGGCAGCAACGGGAATGGCCAGCATATTATAAATCGCCGCCCAGAAAAGATTCTGCTTCATTTTTACAACGGTAGCCTTCGACAAGCGAATAGCGGCCACGATATCATAAGGATCTGATTTCATAAGAACAATGTTGCCGGTTTCAATAGCCACATCCGTTCCGGCACCGATAGCAATTCCTATGTCAGCTTGTGCTAAAGCTGGGGCATCATTAATCCCATCACCGACCATAGCAACGAATTTGCCCTCATCTTGTAGTTTTTTTACATACTTAGCCTTATCTCCCGGTAACACCTCGGCAAATATTCTATCTATGCCCAACTCTTCGCCCACTGCTTCAGCCACGCCCCTATGATCACCGGTAATCATAGCGACCTCAATTCCAATACTATGCAGTCTATTAATTGTCTTTTTAGCGGTAGGCTTGATGGTATCTGCAGCCGCAACGACACCAGCAAACTTGCCATCGGCGGCAAGCAGGCTAAGAGTTTTTCCTTCCCCTGCCAGCTTATCCAGAATTTCTCGACCGATTTCTATATTTACCTGGTTGTCCTTTAATAATTTCTCTTTCCCGGCAAGTACTTCCTTGCCTTGAATAATGGCTTTGATACCATGTCCGGCAATTGATTGAAACTTTTCTATCGGTTCAAGCGGCAAAGCCTTTCTTTTCTCGGTTTCCTCAATAATTGCTTTAGCTAGAGGGTGATTCGATCCTGCTTCTAAGCTGGCCTCATACCGAAGCACTTCTTGCTCGGTAAATCCGTTAAATGCCACTACATCAGTAACCTTTGGTTTCCCCTCCGTGAGTGTACCTGTTTTATCTAAGACAATCGCATTGAGCCTTGAGGTATTCTCAAGCGTAGCCGCATCTTTTATTAGAATATTGTGCTTGGCACCGATGCCGGTGCCTACCGCCACGGCTGTCGGCGTGGCAAGTCCTAAAGCATCGGGACAAGCGATGACTACCGCAGAAACTGCGAATGTCATGGCCACAATAAGAGTCGTGCCAGCAATAAAATACCAGCCAAAAAATGCCAAAAGACCAGAACTGATGGCCACAATAACAAGGTAACCAGCCGCCCTATCGGCAATCCGTTGACCAGGCGCTTTTGAATTCTGGGCAGTCTCAACCATCTTAATAATACTGGCTAGCACGGTTTCACTGCCAACCTTGGTAGCACGGAATTTTATTGCGCCGTTTTGATTAATTGAGCCCCCCGTTACATCATCACCGACTTTTTTAAAAACAGGTAGCGACTCGCCGGTTACCAGCGACTCATCAATTGAGGTCTCGCCTTCTATAACCTTACCATCAACTGGAATTTTGTTGCCCGGCCGTATAATTACAACATCGTTATGGATAATATCGGAGCTCGAAATTAATATTTCTTTGCCATTACGAATAATACTGGCCTTGGGCGGAACCAAGTCAAAAAGAGCTCGCAAAGCATCAGAGGTGCCTCGGCGTGATTTCATTTCCATCCAATGACCGAAAAGAACAAAGGTAATAAGCAAAGCCGCAGCTTCATAAAAGGTCTCACTTCCCGGCATAATTATCGTAAGAAGTACGCTAAAAAGATAGGCCGCCAGAACACCGGTTGCAATAAGTACGGCCATATTAAGTTTTTTGGCTTTTAGCGAATAATACGTGCCGGTAATAAAGATAGAGCCGGTCCAAAAAACAATCGGAGTGGTAAGAATCAAGAGCAGCCAATTAATTGGAATAGGCGATAGCAAATTTATCTCAAAAACCTTTTCACCGACAGGCGAATAAAGAAATATGGGGATTGAAAGAAAGAATGATACCCAAAATCTCCGGCGCATGTCAACTTCCATTTGTTTTGCCATCTGAGGGTTAGTCATTGCAGTCTCATGGTCCTGATGACTTGCTTTTTGCATATCGTGGCCGGCATGGTTAACCATCCCCGTCGAGGCATTTTGATTTTTGCCTTTTGATTTTTGAACTTCTATAAGATCCATCCCACAGCCCGGACACTTACCCGGTCCATCTTTAATAACATCCGAATGCATTGGACATGTATAAATAATTTTCTCTCCGTTTTTTGGTTCTTCCGTAGCTTTTTTATCGTGGCCATTTTCGCTATGACAGCATTTCATGCTCATTTTGTATTCATACTGCTTTGCTTCCATATCGCAGCCGCAAGAAACGGTCAGTTTCTCGGCACCATAGCACAAACACCCCTCACTGCATGAACATTTATTTTTTTCAACATGTTTATTGTGATCCATAATTGTATTTAAAAGTTAATTATATCGTTTATTCCCAGTAGTCCTTGTAAATAGCACCGCTATTGCGGCAGTCATCGGAACTGCCAAAAGCAGTCCAGAAGAAGCAATAAGCGTCCTCGCAATCTCTTCCGCCACGATTTCCACACTAATAAAATATTCGACTGGAACTTTTCGCAGTGACAATAAAAGCACCAGTGGCAATGCTGCGCCGGTATACGCAAGAACAAGTGTGTTTACTACGGCCGAAATGTGGTCTTGCCCGACTTCCATTGATTTTCTGAACAATCGGAGTCCCCGCAAGGAGTAATCAACCGAAGCCAGACTAAATACGGTTGATGCTTGGGTGATTGCCACATCGTCCAGTACTCCAACCGCGGCAATAATAATGCCGGCAACGAGAAGACCGACCAAATTCAGCGAGTTGTCAGTCTCTACACTAAGAAACATGGATTCTTCGCCGGCAAAACCGCTAAAATCCATCAACTTAATGGCCGTATCAGCAAAGACACCCACGAACAAAAGTGATAATGAAATTCCGATAAGCGCCGACAGAGATTTTCTACTGAAACCATAGGATAGATAAAGCGTTGCAAGCAATATGAAAAAAGAACCGACTACACCAATAAAAACTGGGTTCGCCTCTTTTAGTATCTGCGGGACAATGAACGAAAAAATAACGGCAAAGCTAAATACCAAACCCACCAGAGAATAAAAGCCCTTCCAGCCGCTGGTGATAAAGACCAGGACAATAAAGAAAAAAGTAAAGAAGAGTATTCCGTTTTTTCTTGATATATCAACTATGTCGAATGACCGTTCTTCTTGCTCTTCCACGAAGAATGAACCACGTACAAAAATAGTATCGCCAGACTCTACGGGCATAAAATCATTAACAATAACTACCTCTTTTTTATTACCATCGTCCAATTCCAGCTCAACTAAAAGCTCTTGCTCCTTCACTACCTTATCGCCCATTGGAGAACTTACGTCCCTTTCATCACGAATCTCCTTAACTAAACCCCCAATAACATCTTCTGTAGAAGATCTTCCTAGGGTTAAAAATAGTGTAATAAAAGAAACGGCCAGTATTACTATTACCGCATATTTATTTGGTTTTCCATGCTCAATATGATTGTAATCCATTTTTTTGTACTGATGATTCATGCTGTTAAATCCGTTAAGATATTATCTCTCCAGACTGTAGTTATGCATCCAGGCTATATATGCACCTCCCAAACCGGACCAAACTCCCACGGTGATCGCTCCGATAATAAAACTCCCGGCGCTAAACCATGTAAATCCGGGCAGTAATTCAAAAAGTGTATGATGAAACTCAGCAAATCTACCGGTAAGAGTTGCGCCATATATTAAACAAGTAGCAAATGCCACCTCGCCGCCCGCTACGCAAAGCAGGCTATATTTTTTAATTGATAACTTTCCCATATTTTTATTATTAAAATTTTAATTTAATTGCCATTGGAATAATCGTTCTGAGACACCGCCGATATTCTTTATTTTTAGAATTAACTTTTCTGGCCCTAGAACTATTGATTTAAATCTTAACACCCCCTCTCTATGATGGCCTCCAGGCCCAGCACCTTCCCAAGAAATGGGTTTATATTCTTTTTCGTTAACAATTAATACTGAAATCTTGGTCATATCTTCAGATAGTTCTATTGAGTGTGTGTTCATTACCACTTCAAACTCCAAAATCCATTCCGATAATTTAGGAGTTACGGTTATGCTTACGGCTCCCTCATTATTGCTTTGCGATTCGAGATCGCTTGGCAATTGATCATTCACTGTTGTCGGCGATGGTTCGGTTAAATGTTCAGATGAAAAATTAACAACATAAACAGAGAGCCATATGATTCCTATAAAAATTACTACGATGACAATAATATTTTTCATTTCTTTAATAATTTTTATATATGCTTAGAAAATTTATAAACTTTATTCGCTATATAAACAATCCCGCCAATATTAAACAACAAACCGACCCAAAAGAATTGAACCTGATATTGAGTAATAAAGGTTACGACTCCAGCTGTTGCAATTATGGGTGCAATATTGGCTAAATAATGGGCGCAGCAAGTTATCATTGATGCCGCGGAAGTCCCACCAGAAACGGCTAGCATTTTCCCTGAACCTTCAGTAGAACGAATGGCTTGTCTAAGATATGTATAAAGTCCGACCTGAACTCCAAAGCCTATCGCTAAAGTTATGATATAATACCAAAATTTCTTGAACTGACTGATTGCAAATTGAGTATCCGATATTAAGCTAACGACAATAAAGTAAATCGCCAGAAGAGCTGATGCTCCAAGTATACCGATAATGACCGGCCTTTTTGATGCTAAAGTAATCATTTTCTTTTTGATAACCTATGAATTTTGAGAATTTCACGAATTGCCTTTTCTGCCCGATTAGATTTCATCTGCTTCACTACATGGGTCGAGAGATGCTTTTCCAAAATAATATTCTCAATACTGGATAAAGCTTCTTTAATAGCTAAAGATTGGGTAATGATGTCCACGCAGTATTCATCCTGTTCAACCATTCTCTCGATTCCTCTAACCTGGCCGCCAATAATGCGAAGCCGCCTGATAAGCCGATTTTTTAAGTTAGCCTTATTCATGCTCTAAATATACCCCCTGGGGGTATATTAGGTCAAGAGGATAACCCTATACTCCGCAAGAGCCGCCACCTTTCTGGGTTGGCGGAGCAACTTGGCTTAATATTTTCTGATATCCGGCCGCGCTGGAATAATTCGCTCCCAAAATTTCTTTCGGATCTAATTTCTTCCATGAACTTCCTTTGGTCTCAAGATATTTAGCAATAGTCAGATAAGTATCGGGAAACCAATAAGCGTTTACTGCCAGCGCATATTTATACATATCTTTCTCGCTTATTCCTTGTGAGGCCATTAACTCCAGAAGTCCCAGCATGGCCATACCGTGATTGCAATCCGGAAAATGAGTTGAATTTCCACAGCAAGGACGATAAATACCCCTTGAAACTTTCTCTACTAATTCTTGCTGGGAAGAAGTTAAAACCATAAATGAGTGTTTGGAATAGTGATCCATGGCCTTGCCTTTAGCCAATGTCCAGCCGCCGGTTGAAGCAAAATTATCTGCTCCACCATATCTTTTGTCTGCCATCTCCCCTTTTTCTAAGATTTCATTTTTATTACCCAAACCCAAAGCCCAAAAAATATTGAGAAAATATTGAGCATTATAAGGAGTTATTTTGACCGGCCGATCGCCTGCGGCGCTGAAAAGAATCTTTATATCATCCGAAGTTCCTCCCCGATTTTTATAAACATTTTCCCAAGCATTAAGATCAATCACTCCAGTTTCGACAAGCTTAACTCCCAGATCGCCCCAACGAACAGGAATGGTAACGCCTTCCGCCGGCAGAATAGTTTCTTGAAGCTCCTGTGTAGCTTCCTGGCTAAGGATGGAATCTGATGGCTTCAGATATTCAAGAGTGGCACTATACAACCAGCTTCCGGATATAAGAAGGCCGGCTATAACTATGCTTCCGGGTAAAAGATAGTCTCTCTCCTTAACTTTATGGTTATCACTATAATTTAAATCGGCATCAGCTTTTGGCATGTCAACTTCTATTTTTTGTAAATCGTTTTTATTGTTTTCCATGTTTTTATTTATTAGCCGGCAACAAGCAGCCGCTTTCTTGAGAAAGTTTTTCAAGCCCCTGTTCGCCTTCTAACTTTCGGCCGTCAGGCAATTCCCAGGTTGGATATCCATTGATTCCCTCAGCCCGGCATTCTTCAATATTATCCGGACATTCGATATACTCTACATACTTGAACGAATCTCCGAAAGCCCTTTTTTCGTTCTGACAATGCGAGCACCAGTCTGCGCCGTACATTTTAAAACCCTTGGTGCTTAAGCACTGGGCAAATAAATTATATTTATCGCCTGCACTTCCTCCATCAAGAGCTATGATACCGACCGCTACTGCAAAAAACATTAATGGCGTCCAATAAATTAATTTCATCCCGTTAGAGATAGTGCGAGCACTAACTACCGCCGTACGGTGGTAAAAAGCACTGCATTTACCTTAACTTATACTTTTATTTTCAAACCCGTTAGTCTGCCTATCGCAGGCAGGGGTTATCTCTAACGGGATTAACAGCAATTTTTCATTTTTTTCTCCAGATAAGCGACCTTGTCGGAAATTTGGCTATTTTTTTTCGAAGCAGATTTTCTTAAAAACAAGTAAGCGATAAGAGATATGCCTACTAAAGATAGGATCAGATGCATCCATGAAAGATTAATCAGGCCATAAACAAGAACGAATCCGACGGGAATAAACAACGCCTTCCACGTTAGTCTTTCTTCAGAATCCAAACGTCTTTCAAGCTGATAAGCAATTCCGACGACTGAACCGCCCATGAACATCGCGGCTATAAGCTTCCATTTTTCAGCATCCAAAAAACCTGAATAAATGCCGATTAAGATCCATAGCCAAGTTCCAGCCACTCCGATACATATTGGACATATCTTATATTCAAACTTTTTTCGCATAATCAAGACTGCTCCCATAATCAGAAATACCGACAATGTAGAAATAATGATCGTCATGATTTTTTTTAGATTAAAAGAATAATGATACCTAGAGCCATCATAGCTAATCCGCCCGCATATCTCATATTCCCTCTTTCTTTGCCCTGAAGAGCCATTATTTTCTTGGTTACCGTTTCATTGACCGCAATCATAAGGATAATTACTAGAGGCAGAACAAAGATAAGATTATATAAGATAAGATAGCCGAATCCCCTAAGATAAGTCACGTTATCATGTAACAACCCTAAAACCATAAGGTAGGGCCCTCCGGTACAGGGAAATTCGCACAAGCCCACCAATATTCCCAAACCAAAAGCGGCCGACATCGAGCTTTTATTCATTAGCTGAGCCATCTTATGGTGAGCCGTCGCCGGAATTTTAAGTTTTAACGGAAAATTAGGATTAAATTCATTAATAACATTTATGCCTCCGAGAAATATGAGCAAAAAAGCGCCGAGCTTGCCCATAAAATGAGGAGTATTGAATAAATGAAGAGCCTGAAGAATCCCAAGGCCGATAAGAATATAGACCAGAAAAATTCCAAGTATGTACGCTCCTCCTATCTCAAGAATTTTTGACCTTATCTGCCTGATACTGAAAAGAAAGGCAATCGTTAAAATCAGGATAGAGAAAGCACAAGGGTTAATGCTATCGAGTAATGCCGCAATCCCGACAAGAGGAAAAAGCCACTGGCCCTCATTCGAAAGTTCCCAAATAAAACCGGAATCAATCACTCCCGTCTTGGAAGCAAAAACGAGACCGAATATTGCCAGAACAAAGATGATTAAAGTTGTAAGTTTTCTATCTATTCTCATGGTGTTACGCTTGCGCTTATTTGCAACTCTAGTGATTTTGAACCGTCACTTTCTATGAATATTGACCTCTGTATCTTGCCTATTCCGGCCGGACCGTGGGCATTAGGATCAAAAACTACTTTAATCACCGCCTCTTCTCCGGAATTAAGCGATTCCTTAACCGGCGGCACGTATCCATGCCCCGGCATTCCAAACGGACCTTTGTTTATCTCGCCCTTAATAAACCATGCAACGGTACACATACAAGAAGTGTACATTTTTCCTATTTCTACTTTTTGGTCTGTAACGTTCTTTACTTTAAATTCATAGGCTACTTCGCCGTTAGCCATAGATATAGAACCAAAATCATAATAGGTGCTATCGCTGGACAGAGCAGAACTTGAACTAACCGCTGATTGCTGTTCAGCCGGAGCCGGCCTGAATATAACTGCTACAACAATAATAACTGCCGTAAATACAATAAAAATTAGAATCGGATTTTTATACATATTGATTAACAATTTAAGTTTTTAAATACAAAAAATCCCCATATGGGGAAAGACGCACAGCATAAATCTATCCAAAGATAGGAGTCTATGCTGACGCCCTAGAAAAAAGAGGGGCTGTTCTCGTGCAAAGAAAACCAGCTTCTCTGATCAGTCTGCGGAGGATAACTGACGGATATTGATTCGGATATTGATGCCAGAGGAGATAGCAATAAGTCCTGAAACGGCCTGAAATAAAATAAACCGAAGATAAGCATAATCAGACTGGCCAGGTAGGCTATGCTTACTGCATCTGTCGGAATTAGATTTAATATCTTGCTAACCGCATCGTTGTGAAAGTTAGCGAAACCCAGAGGATCTCCGCTCGGACAAGGAGACTCCAAATTATTTATCAAAGAAGCCAGACAGCTGGTATCGTGATGAGAGCCGTCATAGGGCATTAAAAATAAACCGAAAACAGAGATTAAAATAAAACCGATAAGAGCGGTAATTGTCCAGAAGGGATTGCTTCGTACAGAATTCATTGTCCTTATTATATACCTAATCAAGTTCAAGGGCAATCAGGCCGTATTTTTTAATCCTATTCCTATATCCCGGAAAGCTATAATACATTCTCTCTGACTCTTTGACAGTCTTAATTCGGGGATTTATTTCAACTGGTTTATAGACTTTATGCAGTGTTTTTATGCTTTTAAATTTTTGCGCTCTTTTAACTTTCTTTTTTAATTTATCTTTACCGCAAACAAAAGTAATTATATCTCCCGCCTTAATACCAACATACATCGGGCTTCCGGCCCGAGTTTCAACTTTTTTCACCCCATCCTTGATCGCTTTAAAAATGTACCTATTTTTTTGATTGAATATTAGTACCATTTTTGTTCTTTCTATCTTTTATCCATATGATTAACTCCCAGATTCCTGCTACCGGCAGGCTTAGGATAAATAGATAGCCGAAAATATTAGCTATAACTTTTGTCGCACCCAGAGTAATTACAGCCAAAACAACCGAAAATACCCAGCCAACAGCACCTATGATGGCAAATATTACTCCCCAGATTATTGGCCTACGTACCATGGCACTTATGCTTCTTACTTGACTGAACTGCATGAATTATATAATTTTAATCATACAATATTCTTTATCAAAGAGAATACCATGACAATCAAAGTCAAGGTTAGGTCAGAAACTGGAACTTCGCGTAAACCCGCCGAGGTACTAGTCTATGAGAATGATCACCTCATAACTAAAGTTGTTGCAAAAGTTGAACTGAAACAGGGTGCAGACGGCGAATATTATAATTGCGTTACCCTAACCAAGCTGGAAGGCTCTTATTCTTGTCTTCTGTGCGGAACGACAACGCCCCTTCCTCACGTTTGTCCGGCTTTCTATCCAGAACTTAGGAAGTAAAATGTTTTCTGCGGGAGAGAAATTACTTGCCCAACATGCCCAGCAACCTAAATGGTTGCTTTTTATTTCCCGTAACCCTCCCTTGCTCTTCGAGCTACGGACAGGCATGACATTTATTAAAACTTTTGCCGGAACCGCACAGACAAGGACAATTCTTTAATTCTTCAATCCCGTCCTCAAGCTTAACCTTCGGTTTCCAGCCTAAAAGTTTAGTAGCCAACGTATGGTCAGCCAAAGTGTGCTTCGGCTCCAGCCTGGCCGGAATATGTTTTCTCGGCCCGCCGATAAGATCGGCGATCTCGTTGATTGATTGATTTCTCCCCACTCCGATATTAACTGACTCGCCGTTTCCAACTTTGTTGCTTTTCATGGCCAAGAGATTGGCCCTAACCACATCATGAACACTAGTAAAATCTCTCGTTTGTTCCCCATCTCCAGTTATAGTCATAGACTTACCGCTAGCCAACTGCTTCATAAATGTCGCCATAACCAAAGCGTAAGCCCCTTCTGCATTTTGACGTGGACCGTAAACATTAAAATAGCGCAAGCAAACAGTCGGCAAGCTATAAACCTCACTCCATAATTTGCAATACAACTCACCGATATATTTTTGAAGTCCGTAAGGGCTTTTCGGAGCAGGCATCATCGTCTCCTTAAGGGGCATTATTTTTTGATCGCCATAAGCAGAACTTGAAGCTGAATAGATAACTCTTTTTACGCCGGCATTTTTAGAAGCAACCAGGACATTTAACGTTCCGCGAGCATTTGCCGTATCACTTTCAATTGGATTCTCGATTGAATATTGAACCCGCGGTAAGGCCGCCAAATGAAAAACATATTTGGCGCCATTAATTATCGGTTGGATATCTTTAATATTTGCGACATCCTTTATATGTAGCTTGGCTTTTTTATTTACATTCCCCCTCTTTCCGTTAGATAAATTATCAATTATATGGACATCAAAACCTTCCCCCACAAGAGCATCAACTAAATTAGAACCGATAAATCCGGCCCCACCGGTAACAACTACTTTTGTATTTTTATGCTCCATGACATTTCTTATATTTCTAATTTTAATTTCGGCCATTTTTCCAGCCACTTTTTATTATTCACTCTTTCAACAACAATGTTTTTGACATTGCCTTCGTCAATAGATGCTGGACTTGGCCTAATAATCAAGTTTACCAAATCCCCTATTCCGTGAGGCGCTATCAATCTTAACTTTCTATTTTCTACTTTTACCCCAATACATGTTGCTGTCTCCGGCCATTTTGAAACTGCATCTTCAGAAGAAATATATGGCGGCGGTTTGATTGTATACCATTTGTGAGCATACGCTTCGTTGACTACTTCCCAATTTAAACCAGTTTTCATTTTAAGCTCTTTAGATAACTTCTCGTCAGCATCTTCGTCGTTACCATTTGGATCAAAGTAGACTAAATCAATATCATTTGTATCAACCTTTTCCTTCTGATATCCATGCAGATAATCCCAAACCTTATTCCTGACAAATCCCGCTCCTATCAACCAATCGGGAAGATTTAACTTTTCTGCGGTATGCAATATGTCCATCATCCACTTATCTTCACTTATTAAATTCAGAATATCTTGCTCTGTCATACTTATTTCTTACTAGAATTAACCGTTTATGCTCCTCGGCATTCAATAATCCTCATTATTCTCATTTTGTAATGTAAACCCTTCTTTCATATTTATTAGTAAATCCCCTGACGAGGTCCAATTCGAATTACGATTATCAAGAGCTCCTGTTTTAAAATACGATAGAGTATTCGATATTCACCTACCCGCCAGGAACGAATACCCTTGAGTTCACCTTCTAGTGCTTTACCATCAAAAGGGTCTTTTTTTATACCAGCCAGAGATGCAATAATACGCTGACGATCACGCTCGGGTATTCGATTAAGACTTTTTAGTACGCCTGGTTCGATGCGTAGTTGATATGGCATGCTTAGTATTTAATTTTTTATTGAGAGTATATCCTTCTTTCGCCAAAATATCATCCAGAGTTGGATAACGCAAATAGGCTCCAGATTTTACATCTTTATCGACTTTTGCAACAGTTCTATCTAGGCTTGGAAAATCACGCATAACTTCAATTGTTTCAATTATTGATTCGTATTCATCCGCAGACATCATAACAGTCTTTGGTCGTCCTTTATCGGTAAATGTAAAGTAGACCCCCGGGGTTTGGACTTTTTGAGCAATTGAGAATAATTTGCTCCTCGCTTGGGATATTGATATTGTATTTTTGTTCATCCCGCACTTATCGAGCAATTGCTCTTAGCTTGTTTTATAAAAACTAAGAAAACAGCAAAAACTCGTATTACTGAATACCCGCCCTAATTATCGTATCGAGCATATAAATTTTACTCGATAAGTACGGGATTCATATGTACACTATAACGTACATCAATTTAAAATGCAAGTGGATAAGATGAAATCCACATGGAGCAGGGTTATTCATCACAAATACCCCCCCCTCACAAAACCCTCCAAAATTCATTTTCCCAATCGTACAACACTTCGGAGACTTTTCGATAGTAAAGTAATGGCTTGAATACTAGTCTTTCCTGTTCAGGTGATATCACTTGAATTTGTTGTAATACTCACAACAGGACAACTTGTTGTCTATTTACAAATAAATTATGTCGTGTTATAATATTTAAAGGCTGGTCCACATGAAGAAGCAGTATCCGGATGATTACAATCCGCCCAATCACGGCAAATGTGAAAAGTGCGGATACCCTACAAAATCTTGGGACTCACGGTGGTTAGGTTTGTGTCCCGAGCACTGGCAAGAACTTGCGAGAAAAACCACCTAACCCGCCCGCCGGACCACCGGCGGGCTATTTATTTCCCATGACACTTCTTCCACTTAAAAACTTGGTTTGTTACCGGATTAATCGCTCCGCACGGACAGGGGTCGTTACGACCGATATTGGTAGAGCCTAAAGCTGAGGGCTTAACGTCAAAGGCCTGATCATTATTCTGGCTTTTAGCTTTAGACTTTAAGCTTTGAGCAATTTCTGGCTTATGCTCTTCCATCTGGACCTGCCTCGGCTGTTGCATAAATGAGACCTTAAATATCAGATTAGTTACCTGGCCTTTTATCGTATCCTGCAGTTGCTCAAACATCTTCTGCCCTTCTATTTTGTACTCTATCAGGGGGTCTCTCTGGCCATAGGCCCGAAGGCGGACAGAATCACGCAACTGTTCCATCGCTTCGATATGGTCCATCCAAATCTCATCAACCGTTCTTAGTAAGACAAATTTTTCCAACTGACGCATTTGAGCACCGTTTTCCGATTCTTTAGCTTCATACTTTTTTACAACATACTGCGACACGAACTCAGAAAGCTTGTGATAATCATGGCCGGCTGATATTTCAATCAACTCAGTGTGAAGATTATTGTCTTTGCCAGTAATCGCCTGAATAGATTCCGATATTTCTTCAACGCGCCAGTCATCCGACTCCTCATTGGCATTAAAATTAACGACCCGCCTAACAGTATCGAGAACATAGCTAAGAACAGTTTCCTTTATATTTTCCGAGAATAAAACTTCTTTGCGCAATCGATAGATTGAATCTCGATGCTTGTTCATTACATCATCATATTCAAGTACGTATTTTCGAATATCAAAATTATGGCCCTCAATACGGAATTGGGCCTGCTCGATGGCGCTTGAAACAAATCTATTCTCGATAACGTCGTCCTCCCCTATTCCTAAAGTATTCATTAGGTTTTTAAGTCTGTCTCCGCCGAATACCCGAATAACGTCATCGTCGGTTGAAACGAAAAACTGAGATAGGCCCGGATCACCCTGCCGGCCGGCTCGGCCCCGAAGCTGGTCATCAATTCTACGAGCCTCGTGACGTTCAGTGCCAATCACATAAAGCCCGCCAAGTTCACAAACTTTTGCCGCTTCTTCGGAATTAACCGGATTTCCACCAAGTATTATATCAACGCCTCTTCCGGCCATATTTGTCGCAACCGTTACTGCCCCTAAACGTCCGGCTTGAGCAACTATCTCGGCTTCTCTCTCATGATTCTTAGCATTTAAAACATTGTGTCTAACCCCTTCCCGTTCAAGAAGTTTTGATAAAAGTTCATTTTTCTCAATCGAAACCGTACCGACTAAAACCGGCTGGCCTTTTTCGTTCTTTTCTTTTATCTCTCTGGCCACGGCCTTAAACTTTCCCATTTCGGTTTTATATATTTTATCGGACAGGTCTTCTCTTCCCGTCGGCTTGTTCGTGGGTATCGAAACAACGTCTATTTTGTAAACTTTGTGGAATTCTTCGGCCGATGTCTGGGCCGTACCGGTCATACCGGAGATTTTTTTATACAAACGAAAATAGTTCTGAAAAGTTATTGTTGCAAGAGTGCGGGATTCTTTCTGAACGCTTACATTCTCCTTGGCCTCAACTGCCTGATGCAAACCATCCGACCATCTTCGGCCGGGCATGAGACGACCGGTAAACTCATCGACTATTATCACCTCTCCGTCTTTGACGACATAATCTCTATCACGTTTAAACAAGATATTGGCCTTCAACGCCTGCTCAAGATGGTGAACATGACGAACTCCTCCCTGATCATATATGTTCGAAAGCCCAAGCATTTTCTCGACTTTTTCTATTCCGCTTTCAGTAATCGAAATAGCTTTGAGCTTCTCGTCTACATTATAATCTTCGTTCTCGGTAAGACGGGGAACTATTTTGGAGAATGTCCCATAAAGCGCCGTCGAATCAGTATCGGGAGCCGAAATTATAAGGGGCGTGCGGGCTTCATCTATCAATATCGAATCTACCTCATCAACAATTACAAAATTATGGTTTGGTCTTTGAGACATAGATTCCGGCTGATAAGCCATATTATCCCGAAGATAATCAAATCCATACTCGTTATTTGTGCCGTAAGTTATATCAGCATAATAAGCTTCTCTTTTACCGACCGGCCGTAAAAATTCATAGACAACTTTAAAAGCGCCGAGAGTATCTCTTTCTTTATCTTCTTGCTCTCTCTCATCTTTTAAATTTAAATGGTCATTTTGATCTTTGATTTTTAATCTTTGACCTTCATGACGATGCTTTTCGTCATACAGATAGCTTCCTTCATGATTAATACACCCGACGGTCAGACCAAGAGCATTATAAATCTGGCCCATCCAAGCCGTATCGCGCCTAACCAAGAAGTCGTTAACTGAAACTATATGAACGCCTCTACCGGTTAAAGCATTTAAATAAGCCGGCAAAGTAGCAACCAAAGTCTTGCCCTCTCCCGTTCTCATCTCAGTAATCTTGCCCTGATGCAAAACAACTCCACCTATCAGCTGAACATCAAAGTGGCGCTGGCCGAGAGTCCTCTTCGATGCCTCCCTAACCGCCGCAAAAGCTTCGGGAAGCAGATCATCTAACAATTCGCCGGCGGATAATCTCTTTTTGAATTTCACTGTCTTATCCTTTAATTCGGCATCCGAAAGTCCCCCGAATTCTTTTTCGAGCTCATTAATCCTATCAACTGCCGACTGAAGCGACTTTATATATCGCTCATTTGCATCACCGAAGATTTTGGACAAAAATGACATTGGATATTTAAAGATTATATCGGAATATGACTGTATTTACAATCAGATTGACTAAACAATAAAAGCTCAGAGACTATACCCTAGAGAGGGAACACGCTCGCCTCGCCAAAGCCTTCAGCGTAGCGCGAGCAGATAAAGTCGGCTTGGTTCTGCGACTTTATCGAGTACTTAAGATTCAGTCGGCCGCTGGAGCCGACTGAATGTGGTCCGAGTCTGGGTATAGTCTCTGAGCTAAACTTTTGGTGCCCGAGATAGATCTTTTTTCTTCTCCTTAAACTTCTTTATTTGTCTTTGGAGTTCGTTCTTCGCGTCGACTATCGCATTGCGCATATCTTCATGCTGGCAAGTAGCACGCAATAATTTGCCTCCGATTTTCAGATTAACTTCAGCATAATAAATCCTCCCCGAACGGTGATGCTTTGACGGCAAGCCAATCTCAACTCTAGCCTCCATTGGCTCGCCGAAGCCTTGGCGAAGGCGGCTAGGACCGCCGTCAATAAACTTCTGCAACCCACCAATCCTTTCCTCAACAAAAACCCTTAAAGGTTCGTCGAGCTGAATGTTTTTACCATATAAATCAATCTTCATGCGCGTCGTTGTTTTTCTCACTCATTATAACACACTATGCCCTTATTTTCTTCCTCTTCTGAGTTATTATTTCCTTATTGTGCCTTGAGACATCCTCCATTGAGAGACCTTGAGATTCAATAAGCGTCTTGTTATAATCCCTGACTGCTTTTAAAACCGCCAGACCCATCTGGAGAACTTTTAGATGATTTTTATCGAGAAGTTTTTTCTTGACTGCATCTTTCTCCAAAGATTCGCCGAAAGCAATAAACGCATTCATGTCCTTTGGAAAACAAAAACCACCAGCGCCCGAATATTGACCATGCTCAACATTAAGCCAAGCCGAACCTATTCTTAAATCAGCACCGATGAGCTCTTTTATGTTTTCGTAGCTCACCCGACTAGGAATTTTATCTTTTATATATTTTTTATCAAGAACATGGGCCATATCGGCAAGAATATTGCCATAAATTACCTTCATGTAGCCAAATATATTTGAAGCATACTTGCCGAATTCAGCTTCAGTGGCATTTACGGATTTTCTGACATAATCAGAAGTCCAAGGACGGATAAAATTCTTTTTAGGCAGAAGATTGAGAATCTCAACCGCATCAGAAATGCTTTTAGTCGTTGAGCCGATTATCTGCCTGTCGGGAGAAATAAAATCTTCCCAAGCCTGTGACTCGGTAAGAAATTCTGGATTGAATATAAATCTCTTCTTCGGATATTTTTTCTGAAGATTTTCAACAGTACCGGGAGTGACAGTAGATTTTACTACAACTATTTTCCCGCCTGCCCCGTACCAACCCCGCCCCTTTTTTGAATGGCGGTCAGCGGATAAGGTTGGTGCGGGGTCTTTTAAACTGCCGACGACGCTTTCGACAATAGAAGTATTACAGCTTCCGTCAGAATTAGTCGGCGTAGGCACGGCAACAAAAATCACATCTGCCTTATTAACATCGTCAGAATATCCTTTTTTCGGATCGGCGTCGTAGCAAAAAAGGTCTTTTCCTCTCTTATATCCGTTATGCTGTTCGAACCATCTCTTTACCGGCTCGCCAACCATGCCAAGACCGATAATTCCTACTTTTATACGATTGTTTGCCATGCAAAAATTCTAGCGTGCTTATGTCAAAATAACAATAGACAAAATCTGGAAAATGATGTAACATAATCCATACCAAGATGAAAAAAATTGGATTATTACTGCTAGACATATCAGCCCTTTACGGAGCTCTAGCTATCACTCTGTTTATCCGCTACAAGGATAATTTTGGCGAACAATACGAAATACATTTTGCTCCTTTTTTGTTTATTTTTGCTCTCTGGATATTCATTTTATATATCACCAATCTCTACGACTTCGGGTTTCTGAGAAATAACCTGGAATTTTATTCCAACCTTTCCAGAACTATCGTCATTGCTTCGGCAATATCATTCATATTCTTCTACTTAATTCCCGTATTTGATATCACGCCTAGAACCAATCTGGTAATATTCATTGGTTTATTCTCCGGCATTATTTTTGCCACTCGGACTGTCTTTAATAAAGCTAACGCCGGCGGATTTAAAAAACCCTTACTGATCGTCGGAGTAAATAATCAGTCTCTTGAATTAGCTAAATTCGTCGAAGAAAACCCTCAGCTCGGCTATGAACTAAAATATATAATGGATCTGGCCAAAGAGGGCATTAAAAACGTCGACCAGATTATAAAGCAAGAAAAAATAAATACTGTGGTAATCTCTCCTGAAACTTATCAAGCTCCCCAGATTATTGATACCTTCTACCGTTCTCTTGAGAACAGGGTAACTTTTAAAAACCTTTCATCTTTTTACGAACAGATGACTAATAAAGTTCCACTCGGTGCGATAAACCAGATTTGGTTTTTAGAAAATTTAAGCGAGGGAAGCAAGAAAACCTACGAAGAGATGAAGAGATTTTTTGATATTATATTCGCCATTATCTTTGGAATAATAACCCTTCCGTTCATTCCCTTGATCGCCTTGACAATAAAGATTGGCTCTTCCGGACCGGTTTTATACCGCCAAAAGAGAGTCGGCCAGAATGGCAAAAATTTCGAAATAATTAAATTCAGAACAATGAGAAAAGATGCCGAGAAAGAAACCGGCGCCGTCTGGGCAGAGAAAGACGATCCCAGGACTACACTCTTGGGAAAATTTCTGCGCAAAACCAGGATTGACGAATTGCCTCAGCTTTGGAATATTCTGAGAGGAGAAATGTCTTTTGTCGGCCCTCGCGCCGAAAGACCGGAATTTCACGATGAACTTAAAACAGAGGTGCCGTTTTATGAAGAAAGATATATTATCAAGCCGGGTTTGTCGGGTTGGGCTCAGATTAACTACCACTATGGTTCATCGGTAAATGATGCCGCCCAAAAACTTCAATACGACCTTTATTATATCAAAAACAGATCATTGATTCTCGATCTGGGAATAATATTAAAAACAATTAACATCGCCCTCCGCCAAGCCGGCCGATAGTCGCTCACCCCTCCCAACTTTTAGACCTACTTTTTATCTTCGTAAAATAATCAAATTAGCCTCAATTTAGTTAACAAATTTGAGCCTCGTCGCTCGACATCTTTTTTATACTAAAAAATATGTCGGACTCCCCACTCAAATTTGTGGAATAACATAAATTATCGGTTAATTTGATTATTTTTTAACCTCGAAAAAAGACGGTCTGCAAAGTTAGAAGGGGGTTCGCTTTTTGTTATTCACGAAAAATAGATTATTATGCGTATTTCTTATTTATCAACAAAAAAATATTTAATAAAAAATAATTTAATCTATACTTAGATTAGGATGGGTAGAAAAAAAATCAGAAGAAAAAAGAAAAACGGATTTAAAAAATTTTGGAAGCTTGGTTTTGAAGAATTAAACACTCAACATTTCGATATTAATCCCGACGGCGAACTGGTCGTCCGGGAAGGAAACTTCCAATACAACATCTACGATATCGTCAAAAAATACGGCACTTCAACCGAGATAGTTTTCCCCACGATAATCGAGAGCCGAGTCCGCGATCTAATAGACACGTTCAATGCATACATAAAAATCCTCAGCTATCGAGGCCGTTTTTATTACCATTATGCGATGAAGGCTAACCAGAATAAGGAGTTCGTCTTACCGGTTATCGCCGAAGGGGCGAATCTTGATGTTTCAAGCGCTAACGAGCTGTTCGTAGTCAAACAAATGATAGAACAGGATAAATTCAATGCGAAAATACGCGTTACCTGTAACGGACCTAAAACCGAAAGATACATCAGTCTGATAGAAGAGCTTAGAAACCGCGGCCTGATAGTTATCCCGATAATTGAGAATCACGACGAACTGGAAAGATTGAAGAAGTTCAAGGGCGAAGTCGGAATAAGAGTGAACATGGATATAAAAATCGATGCCCACTTTGATAAAAAATACAACCGCTTCGGTTTTCTGGAAGAAGACCTTTTAAAAATAGGCAAGGTAAGAAATCTTTCCACTCTTCACTACCATATTTCATCTCAAATAGAAAAAATAGATGGTTTTTTAAAACCGATTAAAAGAGCGCTGGGAATTTATCATAAATTAAAAGAAAAAAATCCTGCCTTGGATACATTGAATATCGGGAGCGGGGCCGGTATTCCATTTGAGAAAAGTAAAAAATTATATTCTTTAAAAAATTTAGTAAATCAGATAATAAAAACGGCTAAGAATGAATCCGACCGCCTACAGCTGAAACACCCTAACCTCATTGTTGAATGGGGACGATATGTGGTCGCACCGGCTCAGATAACTATATTTAAGATACTCACCGAGAAAGCCATCGTTAATAGGACCGATAAAAAATGGTACGTAATTGACGGCAGTTTTATTAACGATTTGGCCGATACCTGGGGCATCCACCAGAGATGGCACATTATACCGGTAAACTACATGAACGATAAGAAACTTAATAAAGTATGGCTGGCCGGTTCGAGCTGTGATAGCGATGATAAATATACAGCCAGCGGAAGCTACATCGTCCTCCCCCACCTTTCAGATACAGACGATCTTTATATAGCCGTTTTGGACACGGGCGCTTACCAGGATTCGCTGGCATCTCATCATTGTCTGCTTTCAAGTCCGATGAAACTCATCGCTACTAACGGAGAAATAAAAATCGCGCGCAAGCGCGAAACTCCGGAAGAAATCGGACGGTTATTCGGATGGTAGGGACGCTCACTCCTCCCCCATTTCTCGACCTACTTTCTTTCTCTCGCCTCACCGAAGCCTTGCGCCACCGCTGAAGCCTCTGGCGACACGCGGTCGGCGGAGCGCGGGTCGGACAAATAGTTAAATTAACCTCAATTTAGTTAACAAATTTGAGCCTCGTCGCTCGACATCTTTTTATACTAAAAAGATATCGGACTCCCCACTCAAATTTGTGGAATAACATAAATTATCGGTTAATTTAACTATTGTGTATTCCTTGAAACCAAACGGTCTGCAAAATGGGGAGGGGATCAGCTCAGTTTTATTTATTAAGAGTGGTCCCACCTTTTTGAGTCAGTATTGTAAGCTTCTCCTTACTCATAATAAAGAGTGAGCTCATCTCCCGATTTATTCTCCTCGCCTGCGAATTTCCTCTCTGGGTATAGTCTCCTAGCTTACCCCTAGCAGATCATTAATTATCTTGCTTATATCTCCCTGAAACCGTTTGAGCAACTTCATAATAAACTCGAGATATTTATGAAAGTTTTTCAGAAGACAAAGAATTGGGAGTGAGTCTTGTCTAGTATTGGTAATGCTTATTACCAATATGTCTATAAGACTGACGAGCGGGACCCAATTTTATGTCTGGAAAATGAATAAATATCGAAAAGTTTATTGATGTTGCGAAGGTGTTGAAGAGGGATATAAGCAAGACAGTAACCCTCATTTTACCTCACTTTCCAAGCCCTTTACAAAAAGGTAGAAAGGTGATATAATGTATATACACAGTCGAGACAGATCTTCGACAATTTTCGCCCCTTGAACGGGGCAGAGGAGAAGACAAAATGAGGAGCATTCTTTCGTTTTTCGTCGTCGTCGCAACTCTGGCCACGGCCATTCCGGCTGAGGCTCAACAGAGTCCGCTCGTAACCTTGATGGCCGAAAGGATCATCAACAGTTCCAGCGGCATATACGGCGGTGGCTACTACGGCCCGCGCCTCGGTCGCAACTATGGGGGTTACTACCAGATCGAGCTGGCCATGGTTGTAGACTTTCTCAAAATGCCTGGAGTGCTGAACGCATGTACGCTGAGCACGAGCGTCTCCAACCCGGAGAAGCAAGTGGCGATGAACTGCCACATCATCATGAGAAGCTCACCGGAGAGCGTCCAGGCCCAGCTTGGGAACTTCCCGGAATCGGATCTACTCGGAACGCAGCACCCAGAAGCCGGAGTAATGCACATCCGTGCATATGATCCGACGCACAAGCCGTTCAACAGAAACCACAAGGATTGCATACCTGTTGAATCACGCGCAATTCAGCCGGCACCGATGCCGACGGCAGAGGTGGCAACACCACTTCCGACACCACAAACCGTTCCGGTCAAGAGGATCGATCCAGAGGAGGAGATGTCTTGGAATACGGTCAACACTACCGACTTCACAGCGGTGGTCGTTGATCCGAACACGGGAAGGAAGGAACTGATCTCAGCAATGAGCTCAGCCAGCCTTTCAACTCCGACCGGTTCGAAACCGTACGTGGTAACGTTGCTTGTGCCGGGACGAGGCAACATCGACAAGGTTCCCGGCGAGATTCGTCCCAGCAAAGACCTACAGGGCTGGGAAATCGTAGCCCGATAAAGGAGATTGACATGGAACGAATACTGAGAAGGATCGGATTCTTCTCCTCGGCGGACCAAAATCCGCCGACGGCAACTTGTAATCAACCTGAGGCACCGGGTCCGAACCCGATGCCTCAGCCGACACCACGCCAGGCAAGGACGAGAAATCGTCCACCGACACGCCTAGCGTACACACGTCATGCCTCAGCAGGCGACGGCGACGACGTGATTGTCAACCCAGCATGGAATCAGTTCAAAACAGCCATGGTCTGGATTGGGGGCATCGCCGTTCTTGCCTGGATCTTCGGCGGCGGATACCTAGCTGGCCGACCATCGATGGTTAGCCAGCAAACACAACAAGTCGTCACCAATCACGCTCAAGTGCCGACTGCGACTCAGCAGACGGCCTTAGAGCAAGGAGCAGTGATGACAACGGAAACGATCAAGGAGGCATTGACCGAAGCAGGAGAAATCCTGTCGGCCACCAACGTAGTTCGTGGTCAGGTGAAGGAGATGGCTCAGGCCGAGCTCCCACCGACGCCACCCTCGCCTCCGCCTTCGGTCGAAAAACCGAATGCGGAACCGCCGCCCGCTCCACCCACCCTCACTGATGCCCAACAGCGCAACGAGGCGTTGAAACAACGCCTTCGAGAACGCTACGACATCAAGTAGGTTCCAAGCTCGTACCTTCCAACCCAGTTCATCTGGGCCATCGGAAGGACGAGCTTTTTTCTTTATCTTGAGCCCACCGAAAGAATTGAAAAAATTCCCACAAACTGTAGACTATAATCAATAGATTTGAGCTAAGTTCGAGGCAGAATCGAGTATTGATTCGAGGCGTAGTAGGACTACGGCGAGAATCAAGCGGAGATTTTAACGAAGAAATTAGCCAAACCTGAAAGGTGTGCCGCTGGCCTAAAATTCATATTAGGCCCGGCATATATTGATTATGAAACATATCACTAAAAGCCCGAAGGAAACTCAAAAACTAGGGCATTTTTTATTAAATAAAATAAGCGTTGGTACCCAAAAGAGCGGTTTGATTATAGCCTTATCGGGAGAGCTTGGAGCAGGCAAGACAACCCTTGTTCAGGGATTGGCAAAAATATTAGGCATAAAAACCAAAGTAAAAAGCCCCACTTTTACCCTTATTAAGAAGTACAAACTTCCAAAAAAGTTTAAAAATTCTAAATATCTATATCACATAGACTGCTACCGCTTGAAAAATCATAAAGATTTATTATCTCTCGGAATAAAGAATATATTGAAAGACAAAGAAAATATAATTCTGATTGAGTGGCCAGAAAAGATAAGGAAAATATTATCCGACAAAAAAATAGACATTAGAATCGAGCATATAGACAAGAACACAAGGAAAATAGCTGTAAGCTAGGTTTAATAGAATAATCTGTAGATCTCAGAGGCTATAATTCTAGCGAAGAAATACGCAGACCGATCGGCTTGGTTCTGCGATCGGTCGAGTACTTAAGATTCGATTTCCGCTGGAGAAATCGAATGTGGTCTGAGTCTGAATTATAGTCTTTGAGATCTAAGCCACCCAATCAGTATGAAAAAATTAGTCTTAATCGACTCAAACGCCCTAGTCCATCGGGCATTCCATGCTTTGCCCCCAACCCTTACCTCACCTAAGGGTGTTTTGACCAATGCCGTTTATGGTTTTACGTCAGTTCTCATAAAAATGCTTAAAGATTTAAAACCCGATTATATTGCCGCAACTTATGATTTAGCTGGCCCTACATTTCGCCATAAGGAATTTGAAGAGTATAAAGCCCACCGGGAGAAAGCCCCTGACGAGCTATACGCCCAGATACCACTAACCAAGGAAGTGCTTAAAACATTCGGGATACCCATATATGAGAAACAGGGGTTTGAGGCTGATGACCTAATCGGTGCTTTAGCCGAGAGGGGTAAAAAAGAGAAGAATCTGCAGGTCATAATCGTAACCGGCGACTTGGACACTCTTCAGCTGGTTGATAAAGATAAAGTCGTTGTTTTTACATTAAGAAAAGGCTTGACCGACACGGTAACCTACAACGAGGGCGAGGTACAAAAAAGATATGGCCTCAAGCCAGAGCAAGTTGTTGATTTTAAGGGATTAAAAGGCGATCCATCCGATAATATCCCAGGAGTACCGGGGATAGGGGAGAAGACGGCAGCGATGCTTATTCAAAAATTTGGGAGCATGGAGAATCTTTATGACAGTATCGCTGAAATCAAAAATCAAAAATCAAAAATCAAAAATCAAGGTTTATCAGAAAAGTTAATACAAAAACTTCAGGAGAATAAAGACCAGGCATTCTTTTCAAAAAAACTGGCCACCATCGTCAGGACGGTTGATATTGATTTCAGTCTTGAAAAAACAGATTGGCGTAAAAATCTCGATCTCCAAGCAATCGAGAAAACTTTTAAAGACTTCGGCTTTTACAGCTTAGTTAAAAGATTGTCCGAGATAGATGTACAAAGCTCTATATCAACGCTAGACCTTAACCTAGCGCCAGCCCTACTTCAGGAAAGCACTCATATAAAGTCCTGTGACTCAGTGAAAGAAATAAAAAATGCCGTTGATAAAATAAAGCTAAAGAAAGAAGTTGTCCTGGAGCTAGTAGGCGATAGACTGGTATTTACCTCTGATAGCAAGGAGTTTTTCTCTACAAAAACCGAATTATTGAGCCTCCTAAAAGAAGTTTTCGAGGACGGAAATATATCTAAGACCGGACATGATCTAAAACCTGTAGCCAAGGAATTTCTTAAAAAAGGTATTCATATTAAGGGCCTGTCTTTTGATACTAAGATAGCGGCCTATCTTGTAAAAGCCGACAGAAAAGACTATGACTTGCCGATAATGTATCAGAACGAACTAGGCAAAGATCTTGCGGTGGGGGGTGCTAACCGCCTTGATGCGGTCTTAGAACTTAAAAAAATATTTTGGGATAAGCTAAAGAACGACGGTCTTATTAAAATCTTTGAAGAGATAGAAATGCCGCTGGTTCCGGTTTTGGCCGAAACGGAGCTAAATGGCTTAAAGATAGATATCAGCTCTCTTAAAAAACTATCGTTATCGGTTAACAAAGAGTTGTCTGGGTTAGAGAAGAAGATACACAAACATGCCGGCACCCAGTTTAATATTAATTCACCCAAACAATTAAAGGAGATTCTTTTTGAGAGACTGGGCCTAAAAGGCAAGGTCAGAAAAACAGCTAAGGGCGCCCTTTCAACTGCGGCCGGAGAACTTGATAAATTATCAGGCGAACATCCCATTGTTGATCTTATCCTAAAATACAGGGAGCTTCAGAAAATTAAGACTACTTATATTGAACCCTTCCCCCACCTTATTGACCAAAAGACAGGGAGGCTTCATACGACCCTCAATCAGACGGGTACTGTCACTGGTCGTTTATCAAGCCAAGACCCTAATCTTCAGAATATTCCTATTAAAACAGAGTTGGGTCAGGAGTTTAGAAAAGCGTTCATCTCATCTCCCGGCTATAAATTAGTGTCTCTTGACTATTCACAGCTTGAACTCAGAATCGCCGCCCATATTTCCGGTGATAAAAAAATGACCGAAGCGTTTAAAAGAGGGGAGGACATTCATACTCGGACGGCGGTAGAAATTTTTGGAGTCACGCCGGAAAAAGTCACGGCCAATATGCGCCGGGAGGCAAAAGCTATGAATTTCGGCCTTCTTTATGGAATGGGAATTCTTGGTTTTCAAAGAGCATCGGGTACATCGAGAGAACAGGCCAAAGAATTCATCAATCGTTATATGGCAGAATTCAGCGGAATTGCCCGATATATGGAGGATATCAAGAAAAAAGCCTGCAAAGACGGTTATGTTTCGACTATCCTCGGCCGACGCAGATACCTACCGGAGATTAATTCCGGCATACCTCAGCTGATGGCCCAAGCAGAGAGAATGGCTATAAACCACCCTGTTCAGGGAACCGAGGGGGACTTTCTAAGAATTGCTATGAATAGGATATCCGATTTAATTCACAAAGAGTTCAACGATAACGATGTAAAAATGCTTCTTCAGGTGCACGATGAGCTTCTGTTTGAGGTTAAAAATAATTTAGTCGAAAAAATATCAAAAGTGATTAAGAGTATCATGGAGTCAGTTTATAGACTCGATGTTCCGCTTATCGTTGATGCCAGATATGGCAATAACTGGCGGGATATGGAGCCAATTTAGTATTCCGGAACTTCCAGAGGTAGAAACAATTGTCAGGGAATTGCGCAAAAAAATAATCGGTTTGAGAATAACCGATTTTTGGTCCGATAAAGAAAAGCCTGTCAAACAAGCTGGGGGAGTGGCTAAGTTTAAGAAAGAAATTACCGGCAAAGAAATAGTGGGCATTTTCCGTCGAGCTAAATTCATAGTTATTGATATTAAGGGCAATAAGTCAATTTTTATTCATCAGAAAATATCCGGCCACCTTATGTACGGCCAATGGAAGTTAAAAGTTAAAAGTGAAAAGTTAAAAGTGAAAGAAAAAGATCAAGAAACATGGATCTCGACAATACCGGGTCCTCTAGAAAATGACCGGCAAAATCAGTATATCCGATACATTTGGACATTAAGTAATGGTTATCAGCTGGCGATGTCAGATTTACGCCGTTTTAGCAGAGTAATCTTAGTTAAAGACAAGGATGTCTCAAACCTTAAAGAAATACGCAATCTGGGGCCGGAGCCTTTAGATATAAAATTTGATCAGTTTAAGAAATTATTTCAAACAAAGAGAGGGAGTTTAAAGCCTGCCTTAATGGACCCGTTCTTTATCGTCGGCATAGGCAATATATACAGCGACGAAATACTCTGGGACGCCGGCTACCACCCCTTGTCCAGAGTCGAAAAGCTCAAAGAATTAGACTTGATAAAAATATTCCGGTCAACTAATAAAATTTTAAAAAAAGCGATAAAATTAAAGGGTGACAGCATGGACGATTACCGTCTGCCGTCTGGAGAAAAAGGGGGCTATCAAAACATCCAGAAAGCCTATCAGCAGACTGGTAAAAAATGTGCAAAAAAAGACGGAGGAACAGTCCAAAGAATCAAAGTCGGCGGACGATCGGCCCATTTCTGTTTTAAACATCAAAAAATAATAAAATGAGAGGGATTATAAAAAAGTTATCCGAATTGACTATCAATCAAGTGCTAATTATCGGCGGAGCGATAGCTTTTATTTTTATCGTGGCTTTCTTTGTGTGGTGGCAAAAAGGAGGAGGGATTGAGATAAATAATAACGGCGATTCCGACACAATAAGCAACCTCCCTAAAAGCCTGATTACCGGTTTGGGCTGCGAGGGAGCCGAAAACAGGCCCATAGCTGTAATGCTGGCTTCTGATCCGATTACCAGACCGTTGTCGGGTATAAGCCAAGCCGATATTGTCTTTGAAATGCCAGTTACACCAAGCGGGTTAACCAGGATTATGGCTGTATATCAATGCGAGAGTCCGGATGAGATCGGATCGGTAAGGTCGGCCAGAGAAGATTTTATTCCTTTAGCGGCAAGTTTAGGGACCGTGTTTGCCCACTGGGGAGGAGAGACAGAAGCCTTAGAAAAATTGGACGGACATATTATAGATAATATTGACGCGATGAGATATGAGACTGTCTACTTTTATAGAAAGTCCGGAATACCTCAGCCTCATAACGGGTTTACCGACTTTGAGCGCCTAGAGAAAGCGACCAAAGACTTAAAATACGATCAAAAAAATACATTTACGGGTTATCCTCGCTCTAATCAAGATTCTCCAAAAAATATTTTGAATTTGGCTGATACGATTTCTATCAACTACGAACCGCCTTTTAATATAAGTTGGCTTTACAAGAAAGACGAGAATACCTATGCCAGAATTCGCGGAGGCAGTCCGGAAACGGATAAGAATAACGGAGTGCAGGCCCTTGCCAGCGTTGTAATAGTAATGAAAACGACATCTAGGCCCATAAGTAAGGACTATCAGTCCGTTATAGCTATCGGCAAAGGGAATGCCGATATATATCAGAACGGTGTTAGAATCAGCGGACAGTGGTCAAAAGATCCAAGCCGACTTGATAGTAAACTATTTTTCTATGATACTAACGGCAAGGAGATTGAATTTACCCCAGGCAAGATATGGGTGGAAATAGTTACAGAGTAAAACCCGAAGCACGAAATCAGAAACAACGTATTTCCATATATTTCGCGAAGCGTATTTCAATTCATTTCAGAAATACAATAGAAATAAGGTTGAAATACAGTAGAAATAAATTGTTTTTGATATTCTAATTTCGAGTTAAAAATGATCATCTTTCTATACGGTTCCGATTCTTATCGTTTAAAGCAGGCTAAAGACGATATAATCGGCCGTTACAAAAGTAAGTACAAAAGCGGCTTTAATCTGTTTAATGTTGATTTGTCTGAAATCTCCGGCCCGGATCTTCTGGAAGAAGCTCTAAAAAGCTCCTCTTTTTTTAGTGAGCACAAACTGATAATCTCTAAAAATATTTTCGCAAAAAAAAATAGCGCCGATTTGATGGCCAGCTGTATTAAAAAGTATGAGATTGCCGACATATCGGACATCACTCTTCTGGTATTTGAGGATTCCTTGGAAAAGGAAATAATCGTCAAAAATAAAGAGTTATTTAAGCTTCTTTCAGATAAAACTAATGTTGTGAGGGTATTTGAGCCCTTGGAAGAAACAAAATTACACGGATGGATTAAAAAGGAATTTGAGGTCAGGGGATGCTCTGCGGGCCTGACAGTGGTCAAAAAACTAATTAACGCCGCAGGTAATGACGGCTGGTCCCTGATAAATGAAATAGAAAAATTGGCTGCTTATAGGCAAAGAGGGGAGATAGGGGAGGGTGATATATCTATGCTAGTTTCTGCGAAGACCGATCTCAATATATTTAATCTGATTGATGCCATCGGTTCCAGAAATAATAAAAAGGCCGCTGAACTTCTCTACTGCGAGTTAAAATCCGGCCGTGACCCGTATTATATTTTGACGATGATTACATATCAATTCCGAAACATTTTAATTGTATCCGGTCTATTTGAAAAAGGTTTTTCTCATGTCGAAATAGCAAAGAAAAGCGGACTCCACCCATTTGTTATAAAAAAAGTATTGGCCAATATTAATCGATTTAAAACTGCTGATTTAAAAAGGATCTATACTCAGCTTCTAGGTACAGAAATCGGCTTCAAGAATGGCCAGATGAATATTGAAGACTCTTTATACGGACTTTTCTTTTCTAGCTAACAACTCCTGAGCTATATACAAAAATTTGATAGGCAACGTAAGGATGTTGACTCTCCCATACTTTTGAATTATTCTTTCTACAACAGGGTCTTTAAAAACAAAAAAGGAAGGATCTATGTCGCAAAAAGCTACACCGATTTCTGGTCATGAAAACCTGCTATTCCATCTAAAAGAAGTGACTGAGGGTAAGAGGAAATTTGAAACGGCTGCCAGGGGCATATCCAGAATGATTCTTGAAAAAAGAATTGAGAAAAAAACCAGAGCTGGAAAGACCGTGTATGATTATGAATTTTTCCGTCAGGGGTCAAAACATATTATTGGATGGTATGATGAGATTAACGATTTTGTTCACTTCGTAAAAGATGCGGCTGAAGGCGGATCTGCCAAAGAGAACGCTTTTGTTCTGGTAGGAGAGCCTGGAAATGGCAAGACTTTTTTCGTAGATTTCATTTGCGCAAAATATAGACAATTTTTGTCTAGATCAGAAAATCATAAATACACTTTTAAATTTACAGGATTAGATAAAACGCTTAACTACCATAAAAATGTTGCGGAGCTTCATTCTCTAACGTTTGAGGATCCGATGATTCTGGCCATGAATCTTTACGGCGGCAACGATAAATCAAAAGGTTTTATTGCCGAACAAGGTTTCGGAGATAATCAGATAGATCTTCTATACAATGACTATCGTTCGCTAGGTGCATCCACAGAATACTTATGGCACAAACTTCTTGCATACTTTAACGGGGATACCCTAAAAGCACTCGAGCAAGTACAGGTTATTCCGGTTCCAGTTCAAGAAAGTCTGGGTACTATAACCGGTAAATACTCCGCTAAAGATAAAATTACATCTTCGTCTGTTGATCTTCTTGGAGAGGAATCTCTTCAGCTTATTTTGTTGCTTCCGCCGGGAGATCCAAATAAGTTTGATCTGCGTCGAGGAGCCTTGGCTCGCGTTGCCGGTTCAGGAATACACTTTGCCGATGAAATGTTTAAAAACAAAACGGATCTTGTTAAAATTTATCTTCAGGTTATTCAGAATAGAAATATAGAACTGGATGGGTTTATTTGGCCCATCGACACCATGATTATCGCAACTTCAAACAACTGGGAGTATAACCGCTTTGTTTCCGAGAAGGAAGAATCTCCGATAAAAGACAGGTGCCGAATTTGCTATGTGGGTCATAATACCGACTACAAGCTTCAGCAAGAGCTTACAAGATATTCTCTGGGCAGTCAGAAAAAAACAACCGTTCTTGGAAAAAACATGCATGAGGATCCCAATCTTAATTACGCTATTTCCGTAGGAATGGCCCTAACTCGCCTTCCTTACTCGGAGAAGCTTACCCCGATTGAAACCATGAAGCTTGAAGCCGGTGAAACGGCTGGCGAGAAAGGAATTAAAACCTTATCAGAAGTTAAAGATGTCGCAAATGCTAACTCGGATGTTACCAAAAGATGGGGCCAAAAAGGTTTAGGTCATCGTGATGAGGGCCGAGTTTTGCAGATATTGGCGACTATGTCTGAAAGCAATGAAGGGGAGTGCCTCTTTGCTAAAGATGTTTTTCGGGCCATGGAAAGAGTGATCTTGGATTACGTTACCGAATCCGCAGACAGGGATAAGTACCTCAAGGATATAAAAATTGCCAAACAATTATACCGTGAACAGGTGAAAAAAACCATCTTTAACGCTTATCGAGATGATGAAAATGCTATCCGTAAGGACGTTATGTCTTACATTAACATGATTATTGCCGTGGGTGCCGAGAATCTAGGCCCGGACATGATCTGGACATATATAGATCGCCAAACTCTTAAAACTACATCAATCAAGATTGATACAAGTTTTGTTAACAGCGTAGAAGCGAGACTGGGTCTTTCTAATAATGAAAGACAAGAGTCGTATCGAAATATGATTAGAAAAATCTTTGGGCAAAAAGCAGTATCAGATCCCAATTATGATTTTATGGATAACCACGAACTGGTAAATGCAGTAACTCAGGTTAGGTTAGAGTCAGATGTCGCTGGGGCAGGTAGTCTGGTCGGAGCTTTAGCGAATAGAACCAACGAAGAGAATGTTAAGATTTATAACAGAATGATAGAAACTATGAAGAAGCTGGGATATTGCACTACATGTGCTCATAAAACAATTGAGTACTTCTGCGAGAAAGATGATGAAAGCTAGGGTGAGTAGAATGAGGCCTTTTTATGCCCTCTGAATCTTTTGATGAACTTTTAAAAAGAGATGCCTTAAGAGAAAAAGATGGGTTTGAAAAAAGAATAAAAATAAGACGTATTCTCGCTGGACCGGGGAAAATAATAGCTATTCCGTATGTTGTTGAAGAAAAGCTTATTCATGGCGATTTTGAGCCAACAGGCGAGCATGGACAAGATGAAGCAGGGCGCGGTGAAGGTGAGGTTGGAAGCGTGGTAGCTGAAATACCCATCTGGGGTGATGAAGGAGAGGGTGACATAGATTCAGAAAGTGATTCCAATGCCGGAGACGGTGAGGGGAGTCATGGTATTGAAACGGAAGCCTACCAACTAGGTAAAGAGCTCTCGGAGAAACTAAAGCTGCCCAATCTCAAGGATAAGGTAAAAAAGGTGCCGACCGATGAATATATTTACGATTTAACCGACAGACATAAAGGATCCGGCCAGCTTCTTGATAAAAAGGAAACTCTAAAAAGTATAATTAAGAGCAATAAGATCCTCGACCGTTTAGATGAGAATAATCCCGATATGACAAATCTTGTGGTTGGTCCGCAAGATAAGGTTTACCGGGTTCTTTCCAGGGAAAGAATTTGGAAATCACAAGCGGTAGTATTCTTCTTACGAGATTATTCCGGTTCAATGATTGGTTATCCAACCCGGGCAATAATAAGTCAGCATCTCATGCTATATTCTTGGCTATTGTTCCAATATGAAAAACTTGTAATCCCGAGATTTATCGTTCACGACACGGTTGCTAAAGAAGTTTCAGTAGATAATTACTTCAAAGTAGCTTCAGGCGGGGGAACTCTTATCCCATCTGCGTATAAGCTGATCAACCAGATAGTCGAAGAAGAAAATCTTACTCGTGACTATAATATTTATGTTTTTCAAGGAACGGATGGCGATGATTCAGACGAAGGAGAGCTGGCGGTACCGGAGATAGAAATAATATTAAGTTATGTTAACTTGATGGGCGTAAGTCTTTTAGGAACGCCTTATAATGAGGGCAGAGAAACTGAGTTTGAGAAATATATAAAAATAGGGAGGTTTATTGAAAGAAATAACATTTTTAGAATGCACAAAATGTCTTATCGCAACCCGAGTGATAAAGAAAATGAGGAGGCAATCAAGGCACTTGTCACCAGCGGGTAGAGCTATAAAATTAAAGGACGAATGTATCGTCCTTTTTTATTTTGTGAAGAATACTTGTATTTATCCTATAATTTTATAGATTAGGAGAAGTACATTTAAAATATTACCTAGGTCAGGAGAGATAATGGAGCTAATAAGTCAAAAAACCAAGGAAATAATGGAAGAATGCAAGAAGCGAGCTTTATCTGCCGGATTGAGTTTTAAAGGAGAAAGCCTGGAGTATATAGTAACTAATCAAGGCTTCCTTGAGCTTAGTCCAAAAGTAATGATTCCGACACTGTATGATTTCTGGGCTGATGACGTAGAAATTGTAAGAAATAAGTGGCTTTACAACGTTTATCCGCACAACCCCTATGAAACGGTTATCAATACAAGGCCTCCCATGTCATTTTACAATGATAATAATCCAGACTGGCTTAATGTAATGATATTTTACCATGTTCTAGGCCACATAGATTTCTTTCAGAATAATGTTTTTTTTAGAAATACATGGAATGATGATTTTTGCGGCCAAGCCTTAGCTGATAAGCGCCTGATCAACCGAATTCGCGAAGAGATGGGTGACAAAAAAAGATGGGTGGATTATGTAATTGAATTTGCCAGAGGTATCGATAACCTAGTTGGTTACTACGGTGAACTTGGAGAAGATGACAAGTCTGTATCAGGGAATGTGCTAGGGACACTTTCGGAGAGAATAAGATTTTACTTCGGGGAATTTCTTAAAAATCATTATGAGAGCAAGACAGTTCCGATTAAATTCTACTACGACGAAATAAGCCGTCTCAATTTGTCTCAAGAACAGTTTGGTCAAAAGGTCGGAGAAGAGGTTTTTTTTGATGACCCGTTTCTAAAAAGCAAGTTCCCGGAGTTTAAGAACGCTTTTGAAAAAAAAGACAAGAAAAATAAATTAAAACCGAAAGATATACTTCAGTATCTTGTAGAAAATTCAGACTTCATAAATAAGGACGAAAATAAGTGGATGAAGGATATCCTTGGAATAGTAAGAAGGACGTCGTTATATTTCCAGCCCCAGATAAGAACTAAAAATTCACATGAAGGCTGGGCAAGTCTTTGGCACGAAAGATTGTTTGTAGCTGACCCCAGGATTAAATCTCACGAGGTTGGTTTTGCCCTGACTAATTCCAAGGTTGTAGTTGATCCGCCTGGCGGAATCGGACTTAATCCGTATATAGGATTCAAGCGTCTTTACGAATTTATCGAAGGGATGGCTATGAAAGGAAAACTTTCTGCCGAATATCAATTGCTGGAAGATGCGGAAGCCAGAAAAAACTTTGATAAAAAGCTTGGAGAAGACGCCGGGAAAAATACTCTGCTAGAGATAAGAAAGAACCTCAACGACTCCATGTTGGTTAATTTTCTTTCCGACGATGACTTTCAGGATTTTGTTGATAAACACAATCTTTTTGTGGCCGGACGCCGACTTAACCCGGACAAATTGGTTATCGAAATATATATTAAGTCGCGTAGCGGAAGGGAATATAGAAAAATGCTTAATGACAGCTTATACCACCCGCCAAGTATATTAATCAATGAGGATAAGTCCAGGGAAGGAGAGCTTTATCTCGATCATGTATTCGAAGGCAGAACTTTAGTTACAGAATATATTCCTGCCGTGTTAATGGGCTTGTCGTATCTTGCCGGAAATACAATTAGCCTAGAAACAACTGAATTTGATATCGAAAGAGAAGAGAGAGAAAATTTACTTTTTGATCCGGAGTATACGCCTTATTATAAAAGATTTCGAGTTCGTTACACCTGCAAAGATAAGGTCATAGAAAAAACCATGCTTTCCGCAGATGAGATAGGGGGGTAATCTATGGGCAAACACGAAACTTTAAAAAGTTTTTATTCCGAAGATACGGCCGAACAAAGGAACAAGACAAAGCTTGCCTTAGAATCTCTTAAAAGTAGTGTCGAGGGTAAGGAAAAAAGATTAATCCTTGATTTCGAAGATTATCTTGAAATAGCGCGAAAAGAGCCTCGCAGGGTTTTTAGAAATATTTTCCAACTGTTTTCTGACATGGTAACTAGTTATGTCGGTGAGGGAGAAGATGAATACCCGAATGACCCTGAGAGTATCGGTTTCGTAAAATATAATTGTTCAAAAATTTTTGAGCAAAGATCCGACAACCCGTTCTTTGCCGATAGATTGTTTGCAAATAGATTTATAGGGCAAATGCGTCTGTTAAAACAGGGGTCTCAACAAAATCGGATATACATATACGAAGGTCCACAAGGATGCGGTAAGAGTACGTTCTTAAATAACCTTCTCCGTACATTCGAAGAATACACTGACACCGAAGAGGGAAGGACCTTTGAAATTTTTTGGGACATTAAGCTGGACGGAAAAGAAGTAAAAGTTTCTTGTCCAAGCCATGACAATCCGATACTCCTCATCCCTAAGAGCTATCGAATCTCTTTTCTTGACAACCTGCTTTCACCGGAGAAATTAACAGAATTAGATTACCAGCTTACTCATGAAAAAGAATATGAGTGGTTATTTAAAAATGAGGCTTGCACTATTTGCAAATCTCTTTTCAGGGCGTTGATTGATAAGGTCGGTTCTCTAGATGCAGTCTTAAAAATGGTTAAGGTGCGTTATTACAAGTTTGACCGGAGGTTAGGAGAGGGGATTAGTGTTTTTAATCCCGGCGATAAACCGATGAAGGAAGCTTACTTAACTGACAAACAAATTCAGGAAAAACTCGATGAAACTTTCGGAGCTAATCTTGTAAAATACGTATTTTCGCGTTACGCCAAAACGAATAATGGCATCTATGTTTTAACCGATATAAAATCACACAATAAAGACCGGCTTTTAGAACTTCATAATGTTATTTCTGAGGGCGTGCACAAGGTCAATGGAATAATAGAAGAAAGTATAAGTTCCCTTTTTATTGCTCTAATGAACCCGGAGGACAAAAAGAGTATAGAAGATGAGAAGGTCGGATCACTGCAGGGGAGAATAAGATATACAAAAATATCCTATGTGCTGGATGTACCAACTGAGGTTAAAATATATCATAGTATATTCGGGGACCAAATCAATTCTTATTTTCTTCCCGGGGTGTTAGAAAACTTTGCAAGAATAATAATTTCTTCGAGAATGAACTCAGAGTCTAAGCCACTTCAAGAATGGATTCCCGATGTTAAAAAATATAAAAAGTACTGTGATGAATCCGGCTTGCTTTTAAGGATGGAGATTTACAGCGGAGTAATTCCAGCGTGGTTGTCCGAAGAAGATAAAAAGGGATTAACAGCTAAATTCCGACGCAGACTTATTGCTCAAGGCGAACAAGAAGGAGAAGGCGGTTTTTCGGTCAGAGATTCAATAAGATTTTTTGGCGAATTCGTTAACCGTTATTGCGGTAAAACAAGTTTGGCAAACATGCGCAATGTTTCCGACTATTTTAAAAAGGTTTTAAGCAGAGAGCAGAGAAATCAGAATATACCGCCGAAATTTATTGATTCAGTTGTAGATTGGTACAACTATACGGTTCTCAGCCAGATAAAAGAATCCCTTTATCTCTATGATAAAAAGCAGATATCGGAGAATATTCTAAATTATCTTTATGCGATTAATTATGATGTCGGCAACAAAGTGAGATGTAATTGGACTCAGCAAGATTTCGAAGTGACCCTGGAATTGTTAAAAACAACAGGCTCTTACTTTGTGGGTAAAGAGCTGGACGATAGAAACACTCTTAATTTAGCAAGAAGCCTTCAGCTAAAGTATGTTGAAGTTATTGCTCAAGGAAAAGAAAGTAAAATAGTAGAAACGGAACTGTATTGTAATTTGTTCGATTCCTATATCAGACATCTTAAAGAAAGGACTTTCGAGCCGTTCTTAAAGAATAATAACTTCAAAGACATCGTATCATCTTTCGGAACCAAAGAGTTTGAGACATTTGATACTCGCCTGAAGCTGCATGTTTCCCACATGATTAAAAACTTGATAGAGAAATTTAACTATACCGAGAGGGGTGCCAAAGAAATTTGTTTGTATGCAGTAGATCAAAGTTTGGTTGAAAAGTTCTCTTAATTAATCCCGCATCTGCGGGGTTTTTTATATCACCGCAGAACCAACCGGTTAATTGTTGCTTTTATTGTTTATTTCATTATACTTCCGATAACGTTGGTTCTTTAAAAAGGATTGGTCATGGGATCAAACGCAAGAAAAGAGATGATAATTCCGGGCGAATTTCCAGTAATTGACCTTATTTCAGAAGTAATGACCTTTCCCGGGTCGACTTCCAGAGTCCGCTTAAGAAGAGATTACTACTTCGAGCTTGTTCATAATGCCTTAAACGGACAGTGCCCTTTTGTTTTTAGTGTCATGTCCCAACCGGGTGCATATCAAGCCCCTGAAAGATTTTATAGGATCGGGGTCGTATCTCAGCTTAAGGTTGAAGATCAGGAAATACCGATAGTTAGCCTACAAGGCCGTTACCGAGCCGAAGTAATAAGTTACACCAGGAACAGAAAAGACATTAAAAGCTACTGGCTGGCTAAAGTATCTCCGATAGCTGACATTGAAGAGGATATATTTGAAAAAATTGGTACTGATCATGCCGTTATTAAAGAATACGCAGACCCTATCTACGGATACATGCTTAGAATAAAGAAAATGCTTGTCATAATGATTAACGAGATTGCAAAAAGCAGGCACTCCGAAGATGACTTCACGAGCGATCCAGATCTGATACATATTCACGATATCGTGGATAACTTTGAAAATTACGACTTCAGATTAAAGTCCGGAATAGATTCTTTTACTTGGAATATCATCGCAATATTGCCCGATATTGCTATTGATCAAAAACAAACAGTACTAAGTCTGCGACACCCCATGGAACGCCTTGGCGTACTAAGCGATACTCTTATCAGGAGCATAAATCAGCTAAAGGCGGGAAATGAATTTGAAAGACTTAGCAGGGAGAGAGTTGAATATGAAGAGGAAAAAGAGAATAGTGATCAGAGTGCTTCTTCTCGGCCAAGAAAAAGTATAGAACCAAACCAGAAGGAAAAAGACGCTTCTTTCGTCCAGAACGCTCATCCGGAGCTAGTTGAAAAATACAAAAAATTCATAGAGATCAGAGAATACATGAATGAGGATGCAATCAAATCAACAATGGAGAGCTTCAAGAGACTTAAATCTCTCGGTAAATTAAAAGGTGAGGGGTCGGAATGGACTGTATTTATAAACCACATTGATTTTATGCTTGATATACCATGGAATAAAGAAAGCAAACAAGAAGAAAATATAGCCGAAGTAGAAGAAACGTTAAATAGCGACCATTTCGGTCTAGATTTCGCCAAAATTCACATTCTCAGGTATCTTGCCGGAAAACTATTAAATCCTACCGGCAAGGGAGCCAATCTTTGCTTTATCGGCCCTCCGGGAGTCGGTAAAACTTCTTTGGCAAATTCAATTGCCAGAGCTCTCGGAAGAAAGCTGGTTCGCTTGTCTCTCGGTGGAGTCAGGGACGAAGCCGAAGTCAGGGGACATAGAAAAACATACATCGGAGCCTTAGCTGGCCAGATCATGAGGGAAATAAGGCGGGGCGGGGTCAAAAATCCTGTTTTTGTTCTCGATGAGATAGATAAAATTACAGCGGATTTCAGAGGCGATCCATCAGCCGCACTTCTGGAAGTTCTTGATCCGGAGCAGAATAATTCTTTCAGGGATCATTACCTGGATGCGCCATTTGATCTTTCCCAGGTATTATTCATAGCAACGGCAAACGATACTACGCCGATTAGGCCGGCTTTATTGGACAGACTGGAACCGGTTTTCTTGCCCGGCTACACAAGATATGAGAAGGTACAGATTGCTAAAAGATTCTTAATCCCTAAAGCTACTACTGAAGTTGGTCTTTCGAAGCATAAAATAGATTTTAAATGGCCGAATAACAGTCCAGACGAAGTTTTATACAGTATTATAAAAGGCTACACGAAAGAGTCTGGAGTCAGAAATCTTGAACGCAGAATAGTAACCCTTGGGAGAAGTTTGGCTCAGGAATACTTAAAAAATCCCAAGAATTTCTCTTCTCCTGAGATTAATGAAGGATGGCTGAGAAAAATCTTAGGTCAGCCTAAGTATTATGAAGAACGGGCTTCTAAAACTCAGGTCGGGGAAACTATTGGCCTAGCCTGGACTCAATTCGGCGGAGATATCTTGTATGTCCAATCGGCTATACTGCCGGAATTTAAAAGCAAGGAGCTTTCCCAGACCGGTTCGCTCGGAAAAGTTATGCAAGAATCGGGCAAATTAGCCCTTTCTCTGCTTAGACTAGAGCTTGAGAAAAGTAACAACCCGGAATTACTGAAAAATAGGTCGGTTCATATCCATGTTCCCGAGGGTGCTATAGAGAAAGACGGTCCTTCTGCCGGAGTAACTATCTACTGCTCGCTTTATTCGATTGCTTTCAAAAAGATTGCCAAACCTTATGTGGCTATGACCGGTGAGATAACCCTTGCAGGTAAAGTTACCGGAGTGGGTGGCATTAAAGAAAAAGTTATAGCTGCGGAAACGTCAGGCATTAAAGAAGTTATTTTACCGAAGACAAACGAAAGAGATCTTGACGAAGTTCCTCAATCGGCAAAAGATAATCTTAAATTTCACTTCATTGAGAATGTCGATGAGGCTCTAAAAATAATGTTTGACGAAAATCAACCTGCCTAAGATTCCTAATTTACCATAAATCCCTAAGCGAAATGCCAGGGATTTTTTATTTGTTTTTATGACGAATTTGTGGTTAATTTAATAGACAATGCCTGATTATCTCCATATCGGACGAGCAAGCGATTTAGCTGAAAAAAGAGATAGAAGAGTCTATCGAGCTTTTGAAATAATGCCCGGTCTTTTAGCCTGGACAACCATATTATTAATAATTCTCCTTTCATTCTTTGTACCAGTTTTTATCGCTGTTTTTATTATAATTTTCGACGTTTATTGGTTTATAAAGACGCTTTATCTCTCGCTTCACCTCCGAGTTTCTTATAATAAGCTCCGTGAAAATTTAAAGATCAACTGGCTCGAAGAACTTAACAACCTACAACCTACAACCTACAACCTACAACTAAAATCCTGGCGGGATATTTATCATGTAATTTTTCTGCCTCTGTATAAAGAAGATTTTTCTTTAGTCTCTGCTTCAATGGAGGGATTATTAAAAAGCAACTATCCCAAAGAAAAAATGATTGTTGTTCTATGCTGGGAAGAGAGGGGAGGGGAAGCAACCAGACAGACGACTGAAGAAATAGAAAAGACATATGGCAACAAATTTTATAAATTTCTATCTACTATGCATCCCGCTGGCCTTCAGGGAGAAATGCCCGGCAAAGGATCAAATACCGCTTATGGCGCCCGAGTAGCTAAGGAACAGATCATTGATAGACTAGAAATACCCTATAGCCATATTTTGGTTTCCAACCTCGATATAGATACCGTTGTTTTTCCTGAATATTTTGGAGTTCTTACCTACACATTTTTAATGACCGATAGGCCGCTCAGGGCCTCTTACCAGCCTGTGCCGCTGTATATAAATAATATCTGGGAGGCTCCTTCGTTTGCCAGAGTCGTAGCTTTTTCGGCAACTTTTTGGCACACCATCAAACAGGAGAAGCACGAAACGGCAACGACTTTTTCTTCCCACTCAATGCCTTGGCAGGCTTTGGTTGATGTTGATTTTTGGCAGAAGAATATGGTTTCAGAAGATTCAAGAATATTTTGGCAGTGCTTTCTCCGCTACAATGGTGACTACCGGGTAGTACCGATGTATTATCCGGTATCGATGGATGCCAATGTGGCTTACACGTCATGGCAAACATTTAAAAATGTGTATAAGCAACAGCGGCGCTGGGGCTATGGCGTAGAAAACGTCCCTTATTTTCTTTTCGGATTTGTTAAAAATAAGGCTATTCCTAAACTTAAAAAATGGAAGTACGGTTTTATGATAGTTGAGGGGTTCCATTCATGGGCAACCAATGCCCTAATAATATTTCTTCTTGGCTGGTTGCCGGTCATTGTCGGGGGTTCAGAGTTCAATAAAAGTATCCTATCTTTTAACCTGCCGTTTATAACCAGGACTATTATGACAATCTCCATGATAGGTCTTGTCTCAACGGCTGTTCTATCAATTGTCCTTCTTCCGCCTCGTCCGCCCAAATTCGGCAAGTTCAAGTACCTCTGGATGGTTCTTCAGTGGCTTTTATTCCCCATTACCACTATCGGCTTAGGCCTGTTACCGGGCCTAGAAGCACAGACTCGGCTAATGCTCGGAAAATATATGGGATTTTGGGTAACGCCAAAAATTCGAATTGTAAAATAACGATGAAAGAACGAAATTTTATAGAAAAATATGAGGCAGTTTTTTCTCCGACTAAAGCTGTCGAGGGCTTAACTCACGAACAATGGCTGGAAAAAATTCCGGAAGTTGATGCTGCAATTGTTCTTGGCTCCGGCTTGAAATTTTTACCGGATGAAAAAGACAAGCTTAATCTTCACGGCAAAATGAGAACTATCGCCGCCTACGAGTTATACAGACTCGGCAAAGCCAAGCAGATTATAGTTACCGGCGGAGTGCCGATCGGAGAGGGTTATGACCGTTCTATGGCTGATGCAGAGGAAGAGTATTTGATTGAAAATTTGGATGCAAAACCAGAAGATGTCATCAAAGAGATTGGCGAGTCGTCTGAAAGTACAATTGAAAACTTTGAAAACATATTAGATATACTTAAGAGCAAGGGTATAAAGACAGCCATTATTGTTTCTAACGGGTATCATATTCCCCGAGCCGAAGCCTTATTTAAAAAGATCTCCATCCAACACAATCTCAGTATTGAGGTTATGGGTATTCCCGCTGAAGAAATATTGTTAGAACGATCCACACATTATAAAAAATTAGTGGAGCATTACGATATTGCAAAAAAAGCTCTTGAGCATCCCGGGAAAATTAGGAAATATATTGAGAAAGAGGGGATCGGTCTATTCCTAGCTCACGTAGACAGGAACGATACAATTGCCCGCAATCGATCAGCAAAAAGAAAGAAGGAGAATAAACCCGACGCTCACGCAGAATAGCTATCTTAATATCCCTTAAGTCTCGGTTGATTTACTAAGAGAACAAGTGGATAAAATCTTTCCTTATCGTTTTTGATAACCGTTGCAAGAGGGTTAGGTATAAATAATAGCTTACCTAAAACCGACCCGCTTCGCCGGAGCTTCAGCGAGGCGAGCAGGAAAGCTTAAGGCGAAGGTTCACTGGAGGAACTTCCAGGGAATCGCCTCCGAAACTGACTGAAAGGAATTTCGGAAGGCCTTCCGGAGGTTTTAAGCCATTATTTGTCTAACCCGAAGCTCAGGTTGAGAAAATAATGAGGAAAGATTTTATAACTACTCAAAGTGGGTCAGCTTCTGGAATGACTCTAGTTTATCCCTAAGGAGAGGATAGTTATTAAGCGATGGATCTTTTTTGAGAAGTAGGCGAGCCTCGGCGCGGGCTTTTTTAATTAAATCTATATTGGCAAGCGAAGCCATACCGAGGTCAGGCATTCCAGATTGTTTAACCCCGAAGAATTCTCCCGGCCCTCGTATTTTCATATCTTTCTCGGCCAGTTCAAAACCATCATCACACTCAACTAAGGCTTTCAGTCTTTGATTTATTGATTTATCTCCCGAAGAAGAGAAAAGAATACAGTGAGATTGGTGCTCTCCTCGTCCTACTCGCCCCCTGAACTGATGAAGCTGGGCCAAGCCGAACCTTTCGGCGCTTTCGATCGCCATAATAGTTGCATTTGGGATATCTATGCCGACTTCAATTACTGACGTAGAGACAAGAATATCAAATTCTTTATTTTTAAATTTACCCATTATTTCATTCTTAACTTTTGGTTTTAATTTACCGTGAAGCATAGCAACTCTCAGATCCGGAAATACAAGTTCCGATAATTTTTTATATTCTTCCTCAACGGCCTTAACTTCCTGCCAAAGAATATTCATCTTGCTTTGCGGAGAACCGGTTTTTATCTCTTTCTTGGGATCGCTTAGTTCTATCCTGGGGCAGACGACAAATACCTGCCGGCCGTCTCTAACTTCATCTCTTATGAACTGATATGTTTCTTTCTTCTGGGTGGGCGTGATCACTTTAGTAATTATTTTTTGTCTGTTTTTTGGTTTTTCTTTTATCAGGGATATATCTAAATCTCCGTATATAGTAAGGGCCAGGGTACGGGGGATAGGGGTGGCAGTCATACTCAGCAAGTGAGGTACCACTTGCTGAGAATTTCCAATTTCTCCCGATTCGCTTTCGCGAATCGCGGATCCTCGATTGCGAAGCAATCGGGACAATTTCCAATTTCCAATATTTGAGATTTCTGATTTTGAATTTGTAATTTGCTTAGGATTTGGTTTTTGTAGTTCGGAGTTTTTAAGCAGTGCCTTGCGCTGATTAATTCCAAAGCGATGCTGTTCATCAATTACCACCATCGCCAATTTATCAAATGAAACATCTTTCTGGATAATGGCATGAGTACCGATTATAATTTGAACCTGCCCCGAAGCAATCTTTTCCTTGATAATTTTTTTAGATACCGACTGTCCGTTTAACTTAGCTTCCGAGCCTATCAGTAATCCGATATTTATTTCGTTTTCTAAACTTTGAGAGCTTTGATGTTTGATTTGATTGGAAATTGGAAATTGTCCCGATTGCTTCGCAATCGAGGATCCGCGATTCGCGAAAGCGAATCGGGAGAAATTGGAAATTAACGATGTAATCGTTCGATAATGCTGTTGAGCCAGAACTTCAGTTGGTACCATAAAAACAGTCTGGTAACCCCCCTTGGCAATCTGATAGGAGGCAGTTAGGGCAACCACAGTTTTACCGCTTCCGACGTCTCCTTCCATTAACCTGTTCATCGGATAACTTTTTTGAAGGTCTTTGAGAATCTCCCATAAGGAAACCTTCTGATCAATGGTCAGCTCAAATGGCAGACGGCCTATGAAATCCTGAATCAGTGCCTGATCGAAAGGTACTGAAATTGATTTAAGCTGATTTATTTTCCTTCTCTCAAGAAGAGCTTTTATCTGAAAGAGTAGGAGGTCTTCAAAAGCAAATCTTTCTCTGGCCGAATCGGCATCTTTTAAATTTTTCGGATAATGGATATCTGAAAGAGCCTCAGATATTCTCGGGAAGCTGTACTTATCCAAAATCGTCTGAGGTAGCGGCTCGTCGGCTTTTATGTTCTTGAGAAGCGGCTTGATTAAAAATCTGAGATATTTTGAAGTTATTCCTTCGGTCTCAGGATAAACTGGCACGAGACCGGAGGTGTGTTTCAAGCTAGAATTTTGAATTTTGAATTTTGAATTTTGAATTTCACCTTCTTGATTCAGAACCCTTAATTCATTACCCATCATTCTCTCATATGTTGGACTGGAGAGGTATAGGCCGTGTTTATTCAAGTTAGCCTTTCCAGCAAGGCTAACCATAGCACCCTCAACTAGCTGATTTTCAATATATGGCTGATTAAACCAGACAACTTTGATCGCTCCGCTGGAATCACCGACAATGGCGTTAGTAACGGTCAGTCGGCGGGGGAATATCCTTTTACTTGAGATCTTTAAAACTTCCCCCTGAACATTTACTTTTTGACCAGGTTCTACCTGATTTATAGGCATTACTTCGCTATAATCTTCATAGCGAACTGGGAAATGCCAGAGAAGATCTCTTATGGTTTTAATTCCTAATCTATTGAGACGCGAAAGATTCCGCGAACCGACATTTTTAAGTTTTTCGATCGGAAACAATAGGTTATCCATAGAGATAATAACGAAGTCCTGTATCTGGGGCATATTTTAACACTTTTAGTTAAATACACAAAACCCCCGCCAACTGAAGGTAAGCATTGACATTTAAAGAAATTAAGCGTATTCTAGAGATAGGGTTTGACACAAGAGCAAGAAGGAGAAAGAGAGAAAATGAAAGAAAAAAAAGCGTATGTGCTAGTTTATTGTGCAACAATCGTACTTGTTGTCTGTATCACTTCGGCCGCGTCTGCACAAACCAGGAAAAATACAGGACGAGTTATTTTTATGGAGCGGTGTGCTGCATGCCATGCACCGAACGGAAAAGGCAATCTCAATGTCATAGCTATGGTTAATGGCGATATCTCGAGGATCGATCTTACCGACGAGACAACAGCCAAGAAGCAAGACGTTGATCTTCGCTCTACTATTCTCGACGGTCGGGGATTAATGCCCGCGCATAAGGACAAACTTACTGCCGTTGAAGTAGATCACGTGCTGAAGTTTATCCGCCAATTGGGGAAAAAGAGAAAGTAGCAACAATCTTTTTCCAGCCGCAGCATCTGCCTGCGGTTTTAAATTACAAAAATTAAACACCGTGTGAAGAATTGCACAGTGAGGTTCAGTGTCTTTATTATACCAAGCTCGACCTTATTTACTACGCTTCCTAGTTTTTGTATCTGCGGTCGATTTTATGTTCACATAATCCAGCCACGAGAAATCTTCTTTGTTAACGAAAGGGGAATACTCTTTTAGTATGTCTAAAGCCTCTTGCCCCGATATAAAACCTAGTTTGTCCTGCGTCTTAAGGTCAAAAACTCCAAAACCATTTTCCGGAAAATTATGCTGAGACTCCTTTCCGTCTTTCCATCTGATATCAACCGCATAGTGATGGTTTATAATCTTATGATTCAGCACCCCTAATTGTTGGTTTTCTAGCCTTTCCATTTTTTTTAGATTATCTGCCAAAAATAATTAGTTAACCAATTTTTGATATTGGTGCCCGGAGCCGGACTCGAACCGGCAAGGCCTTGCGGCCAACTGATCTTAAGTCAGTCGAGGTTACCAATTTCTCCACCCGGGCAATTTTATAGATTATACCACAGTTTTAGTTATTTTCCACGCCTCATGGCCTGTCCTGAGTCTTGTCGAAGGGCCCATTGAGTTGCCTTAGCCAGAGAGTCAAATGTCCCGGCATCTATCCATAGACCTTTTACAATATCAACCTTTAGTTCACCTTTATTTAGATACCAATTATGTAAATCTGTAATTTCTAGCTCTCCACGAAGAGATGGCTTTAATTTTTTGGCAACTTCAACAACTCGGTTGTCGTATATGTATAATCCGGTAATCGCGTAATCCGATAGAAACTTTTTAGGCTTTTCTTCTATCTGGATGGCTCTTCCTTTCTTACCAAACTTTACTACCCCAAATCTTTCCGGATCGGAAACTTTTTTAGCAAATATGTGGCCTCCTTTTTTGAACTTTTTGATAACTTTTGAGAAATCATCTTCAAAAATATTATCACCTAGTATCATGGCAACATTATCATCACCGATGAAGTCTTTAGCGATAATAAAGGCTTGAGCCAATCCTTCAGGCTTATCCTGTATCTCGTAGGTGAACTTGGCACCAAACTCCTTACCTGAACCGAGAAGTTTCAAAAAGTCACCGGGATGTTCCGGAGAAACAATTATTAAGATGTCTTTTATCCCAGCCCGAAGAAGAGTGTTGAGCGGATAAAAAACCATCGGCTTGTCATAAACCGGCAATAATTGCTTTGAGGTTATTTTTGTAAGAGGGGAGAGGCGGGTACCCGAACCTCCCGCTAAAACAATTCCGCGCATTTTATTATTTCCAAGAATTAGACCTGCTTAGAAGAGGCTGCCACCATTTGGGGTTATTCTTATACCAATTTAATGTTTCCTCGAGTCCTTCGTGCCATTTTATTTTTGGTTTCCAGCCAAGTTTTTTCATTTTGGAAGAATCGAGTAAGTATCTTGAATCGTGGCCGGGCCGATCAGGAACAATCTTTTTTAAGGTTTTAGGCTTTTTTAGGATAGCCAACACATCATCGGCTATATTAGTTACTGTTTTCTCAAGCCCCGTACCGACATTATAAGTTTCGCCCGCTCTTCCTTTTTCTAAAACTAAATCAATTGCTGAGCAGTGGTCGGAAACATGAATCCATTCTCTTTTATTTCCCGAAGACTTAAATACGGGCAGGGGATCGTTCTGTATTGCCCTGATAGCAAAAACTGGAATTACTTTTTCCGGAAACTGATGAGTGCCGTAATTATTAGCGCAATAGCTTATTGTGACAGGCAAACCAAAGGTGTGATGATATGCCTTGGCTATTAAGTCACCCGAGGCCTTGGCGGCGTTATACGGAGTTCTAGGATTATACGGTGACTTCTCAGAAAATTTTGATTTACTTTTAAGCGGTAGCTGGCCAAACACTTCACAAGTTGAGATATGATGAAATCTTTTTACCCCCGCCTGCCGTGCCGCCTCGAGAAGCACTGCGGTTCCCAACGCATTTGTTCTGGCAAAATCTACTGGAGAACTGACAGCTTTATTATTGTCAGATTCAGCCGCAAAATTAACAATACAATCAATCTGATGCTTTTTAAGAACACTACTCATTGCATTATAGTCACCTATATCAGCTTTATAAAAATTATATCTTGAATCATCGGCAATATCTCTGACATTTTCAGGATTACCACAATAAGTGAGTAGATCAACATTAACTAGGTTAATGTCTTTATATTTTTTTAGCAGATGGTGAATAAAGTGGCTACCGATAAATCCGCATCCACCGGTAACTAAAATGTTTTTATAGCTCATTGTTTTTTAATAAATTATCAATAAAATTTTCGAGCGGTGTTCGCCAATCAGTCTCAAGTTGACTATACATAAGTTTCAACGACTTTTCATCAGAAAAACCACTTTCTGCAAGCTTATTTAGCTTCTTTAGTATTCTCTTGTCTTGGTCACTGTCCAGAATATAAGGTGTTTTTGGATTAGGTGGTATTTTCATTGTGAGGTGCAGGCGGGGATTGCACCCGCGAATCGCGGTTTTGTCCCGATTGATAAAAAATCCTGGAGGCGGCAGGGAGAATCGAACTCCCGTATAGTTCTTTTGCAGAGAACTGCCTTGCCACTTGGCTATGCCGCCAAGATTTTTTATCAATCGCGGATCCTCGATTTCTATTTAAATCTTAATATATCTACAGAAATCGGGACAGATGGTCGCGTTACTACTTCGCCACTGCACCATATTTTATATTACCACTTGCCTGCCCGCCGAAGCTTTAGCGAAGGCGGGGCTATGCCGCCATGAACTTCTAAACATTCCTTAATATCTTCTCCTCGTCATAAATCTCCAGCGTGTCGCCCTCTTTTATATCCCAATCAGACTGACCGGGTAATTTTTCGAATTTAAGACCGCATTCTGAGCCTTCCTTAACCTCACCCACGTCTTCTTTATTGTACTGAAGCTGAGTTATTCTACCGCTTAACAGCTTAGCGTTATTGCGCATAACATCGGCCAGTGCTCCTCTTCTAACTTTGCCGGAAGTGACTTTACCACCCACGATTTGAAATCTGTTCTCAGTTTTAAAAACCGCCAGAATCTTAATTCTGCCCAACGTTACTCTTTTTATTTCAGGTTCAAGGAGATTAGACAGTTCTTTTCTTATGTACTCGACCAAGTCATAGATAATATCAAATGTAGAAATTTTAACATTTTCTTTTTCGGCTAACTTTGTAACGGAACTATCGGCTATAACTCTGAATCCGACAATCTGGGCAGATGAGCCTATCGCCATTTTTACATCGCCCTCCGATATGTTGCCAATATCGTAATTAACCACCCGACAGACAACTTCTTTAGCATTAATTACTCCCAAGGTAGATTCGATTGCTTCTAGAGAGCTTGAAACATCCGATTTAAAAATAATATTAAGATATTTTTTAGTACCATCTTCGGGCAGAGCGTCTTTAGATGCTCCCTTAAAGAGTTGAAACAGGGGAGCTGAGTCGGTATTGCTTCCTGCAATAATATCAGCTTCTTCTCTGGATGTTGATGCTTTAAATTCTTTGCCGATACCGGGAGATGTCGGCCAGCCTAATATCTGGATCGGTTGAGACGGCGTTGCCTCATCAACCTGCTTGGCCAGAAAGTCTTCCATCATTTTGATTTTACCGACAATCGTGCCGACGACTATCCAATCGCCGGTTTTTAATATGCCTTTTTGAACAAGAGCTGTAGCGACATGACCTTTTCTCTTATCAAGATGTGATTCAATAATTATTCCTGTCGCCGGCACGGAAATATCCTCTTCAAAATTCTCAAGCTCAGCTACAAGAAGAACCATCTCGAGTAATTCGTCTATATTTTTATTTTGTTTAGCTGATATTTCAACTAAGGGAACTTTTCCTCCCCACTCCTCAACTAAAATATTTTCCGAGGCAAGATCTTGTTTTACTTTTTGAACGTTTGCCCCGTCTTTATCTATTTTATTAACCGCAACAACAACCGGAATTTTTTCTTCATTAATAATACGGATAGCTTCCTTAGTCTGGGGTTTCACGCTTTCATCAGCGGCTACAACAAGGATAGCGATGTCGGCAACTTTAACTCCCCGAGATCTAATTGCGGCAAACGCCTCGTGCCCGGGCGTATCCAAAAAAGTAATTGTTTTGCCCTTTATTTCCGTTTGATAAGCACCGATATGCTGAGTAATGCCGCCCGACTCTTTTTCTGCAATTTTAGTTTTTCTAATAGTGTCAAGCAGGCTGGTTTTGCCATGATCGACGTGACCTAAAACAACCACCACCGGCGGCCTGGTCTTTGGAACACTGCTTTTAGTATGGTTTTCATTCTCGGGCATCTCAGTAAGATTACTTCGAATTACGCCTTAAATAATTTTTAGAAAAGACAAAATTATTCGAAATAACCACTAACCATAGATCAAGCCCAAAATTACCTTGAGGCATCATAAAAATCTATTCAAACGTAGCTCCACTGGGCATGCCAAAAGTCTAGCATTTTTCTAGCTTTTTTACAAACTAAGAACACCCTTTCGCGGCAGGTCTAATTGCCTATTTTATGATGAGTCTCACTATCACCATTCCCACATATATGCTAACCACACCGAGAACTCCGCCTAAAACCGACGGTGCCGGTATGGGCAGTCTAAATAAAGAGAATATTATCCCAACCGTTAGGCCGACCGCGATTGATTTAAGTATTTCTGCCATCATTATTTAATATACCACTTTTTGTTTAATACTTCTTTAGGTCTAAGACTATTTTTGCAAAAGTATCTGGCCGTCATTGACTGCCGTTCCGTAGCTTAAGAGAATATTTTTGGGCAATATCCAGGTTCTTTTCGGCATTTGGTTCATTTTTTACTTCCTCGTTCCGGCCGGTTAGGGCTGAGTACAAAGAGTTGATTAAATTCCATGTTTAATTATAAATTCAAAAAGCTATTTAATATAATGAGATTATCAACAGATGGTCAGTTTTTTTATTGCAATAATTTACGATTCGAGTAGTTTAGTGATAAGGACAGGAACATTAAAAAGGATTTAATATGAAAGAAGAGAGAGACGATCCGATAGAAAGTTACCTTAAACCCAGATTAGCTAAGTTCGGGATAGCTCTTGGCAGGGGATTTCTTCCGCCAACAGATCCTTTAACCTTGATGCCGGGCGAGTTCGGCTACTTAGATGTTTTTGGTAAGCAGATTCCTGATTTGCTTGAATCGGGAAACATTATCCAAGCGGCCAAATCTCTACCCCTGCCTTCACAAAATGCCTTAGCCGTTCTTAGTCGGGCTGAAAAAGACAGGGCGATGATGATTTACGGTTTCGGGGCAAGTGCAGTTGTTCACTCAACTAATCCGCCCCAGACCGTGATACCAAGACAAATTGCTGAACCTCTCTGCCGGCTTTCAAATGACTTTGGCAAAAAACCGATTCTTTCCTACTATTCATACTCTTCGTCTAACTGGAGAAGGATTAATCCGGCAAATGACATAGCGCTCGGCAATATTGAACTTCTTCAGAATTTTGTGAAGGCCTATGACGAGGATTGGTTTATTTTAGTCCATGCGGCCATTGAGAAAAAAGCGGCTCTTGTGGTTGAAGGGGGGATTTTAGCCGCCGATATTGCTAAAGCAAGCAATACTCATCTTCTTTGGCATGCATTATCAGATGTGAGTTCGGCCATTTGGGGAATGACGGTAGTCTTAAAGAGAATGCCCGAGCATTGCTCTCCGGATGTTTACTATAAAACAGTTCGTCCGTGGATAATGCCTTTTAGCGATGTCGTTTTTGAAGGCGTCAGAGATGATCCGATAAAAGTATTGAGAGGTGAAACCGGCGCTCAAAGCCTGATCATCCCCTTTCTCGTTGCGTTACTGGGCATAAAACACGGGCAAACAGGACTGACTAACCATCTTATGGATATGCGTGATTACATGCCCCCCGGACACAGGATATTAGTTGAAGAAATGGAAAAAATCTCGATTATACGAAACTTGATAATCAAAACAGGCTTCAGGAATTTAGTAGAAATTTATAATGAATGTCTTGAAATGCTTTATGAATTCAGAGCTTTACATTACGAATACGCCATAACTTACATTCATAAGAAAACTGATAATCCTGAAGGAACCGGTAAAACTCCGTTCATGGAATGGTTAAAACAGCTGATGAACGAGACGCTGGAGCATAAAATAACTTAAACGGCTAAAGCCGTTTTTTGGTTGAAAAAACCCAATTATGTGTTAAAATTAATTATCTAATTATTTTGTCGGTGTAGCTCAGTGGTAGAGCACTTCCCTCATAAAGAAGTTGTCGCAGGTTCGATCCCTGCCACCGACACCACATCTGATGCAATGAAAACAACTTTTAACCACAATTTTCACAAATTTGATTCAGGTTTACGCCTGATTACTATTCCCATGCCGTCGACAAAAACGGCGACGGTTTTTGTTTTAGTTGGAACTGGTTCCAAGTATGAAGCTAAAAATATAAACGGCATTTCGCATTTTCTTGAGCATATGATGTTTAAGGGAACGGAAAAAAGGCCGGGAACGATGGATATTGCCAGAGAGCTCGATTCTATCGGTGCCGAATATAATGCTTTCACTGGCAAGGAGTATACCGGCTACTATGCTAAAGCCAGCGCTGAGAAGTTGGATACGGTAATGGACGTCGTATTTGATATTTTTCTTAACTCAAAGTTATCAGAAGAGGAGATAGCTATTGAAAAGGGAGTTATTGTTGAGGAAATAAACATGTATCGAGATTTACCTCAGCGCCATGTCGGAGATCTGATCGAGGAGCTTTTATATGGCAATCAGCCGGCCGGATGGACTATTACCGGCGAAAAAGAAATTGTCATCGGTCTCAAGCGTGACGACTTTGTTAATTATTTTAATTCTCACTATGTTGCCGAGAACACAATCGTTGCCATAGCTGGCAGTGTTGATCCAGAAGAGGTTAAGAATAAGGTTGAAAAATATTTTAAGAACATTCGTCACGGTAAATTAATCGGCAAGCCGGCGGTAAAAGAGGAACAAAATGAGCTAAAACTGCTTCTTAACTTCAAAGAAACCGACCAGTCTCATTTTATTTTAGCATTTAGATCTTTCGATATATTTGATGAGAGAAAATATGCCTTAGCCGTTTTAGCTAAAGTGTTGGGCGGAGGAATGGCTTCAAGGTTGTTCTATGAAGTCAGAGAGAGAAGAGGGTTGGCTTACTATGTCAGGGCAGAGGCGAATCCTTATACTGACAGCGGTTATCTTGCCATTAGTGCTGGAGTGAATAACGAAAAAGCTCCGGAGGCGATAAAGGTTATTTTAGCTGAGGCAAACAAAATAAAGGAGAGTGGTATTACCGATAAAGAGCTTCAAGGGGCCAAAGACAATGCTGAGGGAGGGATGGCTTTGAGCTTAGAACATTCTGATGGAGTAGCGATGAATTATGCCGATTCAATTTTATTCCATAAGAAGGTTTTGACCCCGGAGGAAGAACTCGGTAAAATAAAGAGAGTAACCATTGAGGATGTTCATGGGGTGGCCAAGGATATCTTTAGCAATAAGGGATTAAATCTAGCCCTTATCGGACCGTTTAAAGACGAGGACAAATTTAAAGAAATTTTAAAACTTTAATTTATCGGAACTTACGACTGACGTGCCAAACGAACACATTCACGTACAACTAAATACCAACACCATTTTAAGAGGAATACTCTGGATTGTTTTCTTTATACTGCTGTATGTTCTGAAGGACGTAATAATTATATTTCTTTTTGCAATTATTATAGCTTCATCAATATCGCCGTTTGCCAACTGGCTGGATTCAAAAGGGCTTCCTCGTTTGTTCGGAGTCTTGGGCCTCTATCTGTTGGTTTTAGGATCAATTGTTTTCGTACTTTCTCTAGTGGTGCCGTATATTGCTGAAGAAGTTTCTCAATTATCAACTACGCTCCCCAACATTGTTCAAAGGCTATCAAGCTCGCTTGAGGATGTTCAACAGGGATCGCCTCAGTATTTTGATTTTGTCAGCGAGATACAGAACATGCTTGATACTTTTTCTGTCTATCTTCAGCAATCATCGCAGTCTGTTCTAAGCTTAGTTGTCAGTATTTTTGGAGGAGTGTTATCGTTTATCGCAATAATCATAATTTCTTTTTATCTTGCAGTGATGAAGCGGGGGATAGAAAGTTTTATAGAATCGGTAGTTCCGGCGCGTCAGGAAGCTTATGTTATGGATCTATGGAAAAGGTCAGAAGCCAAAGTCGGACGCTGGATTCAGGGCCAATTGCTCCTAGCTCTCATAGTCGGCTTAACCGTATATATCGGCCTCTCTTTGATGGGTATTAAGTTTGCTCTTGTTCTGGGTATTCTGGCTATGGCTTTTGAAATAGTTCCGATTGTCGGTCCGGTATTGGCGGCTATTCCGGCGGTTTTCTTTGCTTTTTTACAGGATCCGGGACTGGGCTTATGGGTTATAATTTTTTACATACTTGTTCAGCAGTTGGAAAATCACCTGTTAGTTCCGGTAGTATTAGGCAAAACAACCGGGCTAAATCCCGTAGTTGTCATTATGGCGTTGTTAATCGGCAACCAGATTGCCGGGATTTCTGGAATGGTGCTGTCTGTTCCAATCGCAACTGTAATCGTTGAGATGCTGGAAGATTTGGCAAAACATAAGGAAGAGGCGAAACATAATGGCACCACACCGGTGGTGCAATGACCAATTTCCAATTTCCAATTTCCAATGAATTTTCAATAGTTCAATGTTCTAAACAATTAAAGCATTGGTAAATTGATATATTCAATGAAAATTGAGAATTGGTAATTGAAAATTACGATGTTATACATCGTAGCTACTCCGATAGGAAATCTAGAAGACATTACTCTGCGGGCTATCAGCGTACTGGGGTCCGCTGATTTTATTTTGGCCGAAGACACGAGGGTTACCCGAGTATTATTAGATAGGTATAATATAAGGGTGCCTGTTATTTCTTATCACCAGCATAGCAAAATACAGAAAGTCGATCACATTATTGACCTGTTAAGAGAAGACAAGAAGCTTGCCCTTGTAACTGATGCCGGAACGCCGGGGATAAATGATCCGGGTAATTTCCTGGTCAGCAAGGTATTGGAGGCATTGTCAGATTGCAAAGTTGTTCCTATTCCCGGACCCAATGCGGCGATAACCGCTTTGAGTGTAAGCGGGTTTCCGATGGATAAGTTTGTGTATCTTGGATTTCCCCCTCATAAAAAAGGTCGGCAGACATTTTTTAAAAGAATTGGCCAGATTGAAGAAACTGTGGTATTCTATGAATCCAAATACAGGGTGATGAAAGCCTTAGAAGAATTAAGGGGGGTGTCTAAAATAGAGAGTAGGTCAGTAATGATTGCCCGTGAGCTGACTAAGCAATTTGAAACAATATATCGTGGAACACTTGATCAGATTGAGATGGAGATGAAAGCCAACAAAAACAGCACGCTAGGCGAGTTTGTGGTGGTGATTAGTCCGAGAGGAAAAAATAATAGGGAAGAATCTTAGTTTAGAATGCAGCTGGCTTAGTCAAATTCAAGGCAAAATTGAGCAAGAGAAGATTTTAACGAAGATGTTGGCTAAGAGTGTACTGCCGTAATCGAGCCTGGCTCGATGGCAAAGCGATTAGCAAGTTATAATGAATAAATATTTTATCTCAACTGCGATACCTTGCCAAGTCTGGTAAATTAAAAAATGATAATCTCTGCTCCTGAAAATATATCAGATTTTTTAAAATCACGAGACTCATTTCTAATTGTCAAAGATAAAAAAACAGAGTTTCGGGTACTGGATAAAGATCCCAGGCATATTAGCTTCGATGGTAGTTTCAAGTTGATGACTATTTCTGCAAAAGGAATTGCCAATCTCAGCAATTACTATAATCAGATCGGCCTTTTGCAGGTATATTATAGATTTTTAGGAACGCAATCTATTGAGGATGATATATTCTTGCTTCATGGTTCAGCAGCGATATCTAATAATGGCAGAACTGTTTTATTCGGAGATAGCGGACGTTCAATAGGCAAAACATTGTCTTCAATGGAGCTGGCTCGTCTAAGCAGTCAATACATCGCTGACGAGTTTGTGTTTTTTGACATCAACTCTTTTGAGATTTTTTCAGATGACAATATTCCGATACATGCCCGACAAAAAACAGTGGACCATTTTGCCAAAGAACACGGTATGGTTATAACCAATGAGTTTTTTGATAAGCAAGAGTTGGGCTGGAAATTTATAAAAAAAGCAGGATTGGATTTAATTGTGTACGTTAACTTTTCCGAAGGCAAGGAGGGCCTAGAAGAATTGTCCACTGATATTGCCGCAAAATACGCCATGGTTACACTATCCGCCCATTTAGAGAAGATGCTTAATCCAAGCCTCGATCGATTTCAGTTCGACTCCCAAAAGGACATGGTCAATATGGATAATAGTCAGTTTGAGAAAGCTAGACAAAAAGTAATCTTTGATAGGCTGAGCTCGCGGCTTAAAGATGCTTCTTTAAAAATTGGGCATAATATTCCTAGTTTTGAGTTGTCCGTAAAGACCCCTTGCAGTGTCCCGCTTTATATTGATACTATTACTAGCAAGAATAGATAAATTAATTAATTTACATATACAATGAGCAGCAAAAATAGGGCAGTAATTATTATAATAAATGACGATAAAATCCTTCTCTTGTATCGTCTTAAAAATGGGGAAGAATATTATGTATTTCCTGGCGGTGGAGTTGAGGATGGAGAGTCAGTCCTGGATGCAGTTGTCAGGGAGGCAAAGGAAGAAACTGGTCTCGATGTAACGATAAAACTAAAGCTGTGGGAATATGAGAATAAAGATAGGGTAGAGCATTTCTTTCTGGCTGATAAGTTTAGCGGGGAATTAAAGATTGGTGGCCCTGAAGAAACAAGGCAGTCGGCAGATAATGTCTATCGACTCGAATGGGTGGCGCTTGATAAGGTTAGTGACTTAAAGTTAGTTCCGGAAGAGATGAAAACCAAAGTATTAAAGGAGCTTCTTGCTCAAGAATCTTCTTAATAAAAATTTCTTAGAGAAGGATCATGAATATATTTGAAGAAAAAATAAAATTTGAGAAACTCTTGCTTGCTTATAAAGTTCCGGTTCTTACGGTGGCATATCACGGCAGTTTGCTCGGTCATGTTACACCCAAGAGTGACCTGGATGTAGTCTTAATAATAGAGGATATCACACCGGATCTTTTTAGAAAGATAAACTCTATTACCAAAAAAATAAATGCCCATCTGGGTATTAGCATAGTTCCAGTTAGAGAAGCCGGAACAATCTTCGGTGGATTAAAATATTTGGATGCCCTATGTCGACACTACGGATCTGAAGATAAATATCCTTATGCATATTATAAAATTGCTACTCTCAATGAACAGTTCAGGCGCAGTGCCATAGAGATGAATCTTAAGAAGTGTGAGAATGTAGCTAAAATAATAACGAAAACCATAAATAATTTTTTAGGAACAAACTTTAAAATAAGCGTTAAAACATTTGATTCTCTGGTCAACTCATTAGAAAAGAACTTGGGACTCTTTTATCGTCATGAAAAAATTAAGGTCGGCCGATATTCGGAAAGGGTAGAGACAGTTCGGTAGATACTATTTATAATAAATTAATATGGATAGTTCTTCTTATAGCATTGCAATAATAAAACCGGATGCTCATAGAGATATGATGGCAGAGATGATTGGCCGGGATCTTGAAGAAGGTGGTCTGGATGTAATATTTAGGAAAGATATAGTTTTTTCTGAAGTGCAGGCAAAAATAATTTACCTAAAGGAACTAGAGGGCCATCCTAATTTATCCGGGGCAATTAAGAGTATTTTAGGGACAGAGAAGAATAACCTTAGTACCATTTTAATTCTAAAATCTAAAGAGGGCCAAAATGGGTTGGCTAAAGCAGTAAATATTAAGGGCAAAGTAGGCAAGGGAGGTATTAGGGCGAAATACAATCTTTATTCTCGTGAGGAGCTAGAGTCAGGGGGTTTTACGGGTGATGAGTTGAGTAGTGAGTTAGCGAAGAACCGTCTTCATGTGCCTGATACTGATTCGGAGGCATTTGAAATCATGAGTATGTTGTTAACGGAAAAAGATAAAAATGAACTTAAATATAGGGAGCCTGAGTTATATAACGAGTTGGAGAGGATGATTAAAAGCAGGGAAGTAACACTTGAGCCTGAAAGGCCCAGAGAGTTGAAATCAAGATGAAAAATAAATATTTTATTTCGACCACTCCGTATCTAGAGCGCGTTGGAAATTGTCAAAATTTGTGATAGAATTTGGCAATGAGAAGGGTTGATATACAGGAGAATATCCTGAGAAATTTATATATAAATCAGCATCTCACCACTTATCAAATAGCTGAAAAGCTTGGTTTTTGCCAGGGAACAATTTGGAAACGACTTCATGAATATAAAATAAAACCCAGGCTTTCTTATGTGCCCGTCGGTTTTACCGAGGAACAACTTAAAAAATGGTATGTAAGTCAGAAGCTTTCAACGTGGGAAATTGAGAAAAAGTTTGGATATCCTCGGGGTACTATATATAGGAAACTAAAAGAATTCGGTTTAAATACAAGGAATATAGCCTCATCTCATATAAGGTTTTCTCGCCAAGATTTTAGCGGTGATATTCTGGAGAAGGCATATTTGGTAGGTTTTAGGATAGGCGACCTAAATATTACTAAGTGCGGTCCACAAAGCGAAACCATTGTGACCAAATGTGGGAGTACTAAAAAGGGACAGATAAGATTATTTAGAGATTTATTTTCACATTATGGTCATATTTTACAAGGCAAGCTCACCAAAGAAGGAAAAATAAATATTCAAGTAAATCTCAATCTGACATTCTCTTTCTTACTTGCCAAAAACCCAAATAGCTATCAGTGGGTTTTTAATAATAAGGATACATTTTTTTCTTTTTTGGCTGGCTTTTCTGATGCAGAAGGATCGTTTTTTATATCTGAAGATAAAGCAGTTTTTGCTCTAGGCAACTATAACAAGATATTGCTCGCAAAAATTAGAAAGAAATTGTTTGAGTTAGGAATAGAGACTCCAGAGTTAAGCATTTACCACTCAAAAGGATTAAGAAGTAGCAATGGCTATATTAATAACGGCGATTATTTTACTCTCCATTGTAGTAGAAAGAAGTATTTGCTAAGGATTTTAGAGGAATTTAAGCAGTATTTGAAACACCCCGATAAGTTAAAAACGATGGAAAAGTCACTTCAAAATATAATAGATCGTAATAAAAAGTACGGAGATTTAAGGATGGCATAATTATGAGTAAATTCTATATAACAACTGCGATTATTTATACTAATGGTCCACCACATTCAGGATTTGCTTTTGAATTGATTCAGGCCGATGTTTTGGCTAGATATCGTCGCTTACTTGGTGATGACACCTTTTTCTTAACTGGTACAGATGAGCATGGCTCTACCGTGGTAAAGGCGGCTGAAAAAGCCGGCGTTGAGCCACAAATTTTTGTTGACAAAATCGCAAAACAAGTCCAAGAACTTATACGGATCCTTAATATTTCTAATGATGATTTTATTCGTACTTCTGATCAAAAACGACATTGGCCAACAGCTATGAAAATCTGGCAGTTAATTGAACAAAATGGTGACTTGTCTAAGAAAAAATATAAAGGATTATATTGTGTGGGCCATGAATCGTTTATTAAAAAAACAGATTTGGTTAATGGTGTATGTCCATTGCACCAAACCGAACCGGAAGAGATTGAAGAAGAAAATTATTTTTTTAAGCTAAGTAAATACAAAAAAGAAATAAAGAGAAAAATTGAGAGTGATGAACTAAAAATTGTTCCAGAAACAAGAAAAACTGAGATTTTAAATTTAATTGAAGATGCAGAAGACGTTAGTTTCTCTAGGTCTAGATCAGTTTTAAAATGGGGGATTCCAGTTCCCAACGATCCGGAACAGACACAGTACGTATGGACAGATGCTTTGACAAACTATCTTTCCGCTCTTGGTTATGCCGATAATGACGCTCGCTTCAAGAAATATTGGCCTGCTGATGTGCATTTAATTGGCAAAGATATTTTAAGATTCCATGCATTATATTTTCCGGCCATGTTAATGTCCACGGGGCTAGAACTTCCCAAAGCTATATATGTTCACGGATTTATTACCATAGAAGGACAAAAAATGTCCAAGACAGTTGGCAACGTAATTGACCCCTTGGAATTAATAAAAAAATACGGAACCGATGTTGTGCGGTACTTCCTTTTGCGGGAAATTCCGTCGGGAGAAGACGGAGATTTTTCTTATAAAAAACTAGAGGAAAGATACAATGGCGACTTGGCCAATGGACTTGGTAACTTAACTCAAAGAGTAGTAACTCTTATTGATACTAAGCTGAACGGTGAGCTAATATATAAATACTCTCTTGTTGAGAAAGAAGTTAAGAAAAAAACTGAGTATATTTTCAAAGAATATATCAAAAATATAGATAACTTTGCTCTGCATGAAGCCCTAGGCAGAGTTTGGGAGTTAATAGGCTACGGAGATAAATATATGGATGAGAAAGCTCCATGGAAGGCTATTAAGCACGACGAGGCCGAGTTTCTAAAAATAATGAACAATGCCCTCTACATTCTATACAACGTTGCATGGATGCTAGTCCCGTTTCTACCGGAGACAGCCGACAATATATTCAATGCCATGGGGGCAGACAGAGATGTAAAGTCTCTTGACGATTACAAATTCAAGGTACAAAAAACTGCAGGTTTATTTCCGAGGCTTCAATGATTTTTGACTCTCACTGCCATCCGCAGATGGAACAATATGATAAAGACCGAGAAGAAATGTTAAAACGCGCCCGCGAAGCGGGCGTTCTTATGATTTGCGTAGGGACAGATTTGGAGACCTCAAAGAAGGGGATTGAACTGGCTCAGAAAAATGATGGAATGTGGGCGACAGTCGGTCTACATCCGAACGATATCACCGATGGGTTTGATGTTATGGCGTATCATAACATGTTGCTAGACTCAAAAGTCGTGGCGATAGGGGAGGTGGGGCTGGATTATTACCGTACTCCTGAACCGGGAAAACAGAAAAAACAAAAAGAATTTTTTGAGCAATTCATAGATTTAGCCCAGAAAACAAAAAAACCATTGATACTTCATTTTCGCGATAGTTCCAAGGGAAGTTCAGGTAGGGTTCATAAAGATGCCATCAAGATTCTAGATTCTAGATTCAAAATTCAAAATTCTGGTCTTTGCGGCGTAGCCCATTCTTTTACGGGGAACATGGATGACGCAAAAAAATATCTGGATCTAGGTTTTTGTTTAGGATTTAATGGAATTTTAACTTTCACTAAACAATACGATGATGTAGTTAAATATATTCCGCTTGACCGGATACTTCTTGAAACCGACGCACCATTTCTTTCGCCTGAACCGTATCGTGGCAAAAGAAATGAACCGGCATATGTTGTCGAGGTTGCTAAAAAAATTGCGGAACTAAAAAATGAATCATTGGAAAAGGTAATTGAACAGACGACGAATAATTGTAAAAAACTATTTAAACTGGTATAAAAACCAGAAGCTCTTTTATTTGAAGAGGGGAAATGAGATTAGTACTAGGAAGCGATTTGCATGGTAATTTACCGAAGGTGCCTAAGTGCGATGTATTAATTCTGGCAGGAGATATACTTTCTGAGACAGACCAGGAATTATTTATAGAAAATAGTTTAGCGCCGTGGCTTGATCGGGCATCTGCCAAATATATTGTTGCTACCTGGGGTAATCATGATCATAAGCCATTCAAGCATTGGGAGCATCAATATAATCTGCGCTGGAATTTATTAATAGATAGGGGGATTATTATTCAGGGGCTGAAGTTTTATGGGACTCCCTGGTGTCTTCCGATTGGGCGTTGGGCGTGGCAGGCGCCTGAATATGTTCTTAAGAACATATATGCGATGATTCCTGACGATGTAGACATTCTTATTAGTCACTGTCCGCCATATGGCATATGCGACTTAGCTAAAGATAGTAGTAAGTGCGGAAGCAAAGAACTGGTTTCACGGATGGAAAGTTTAGGGAATCTTAAATTCTTGGTTTGCGGCCATATCCATGAAGCACGTGGCAGTATGGGAAAAGTCTTAAATGTAGCCTGTCTCGACGAAAAGTATCTACTACGTCCCGACCCTTGGACTATAATTGATGTTTAATCCCGCTATGGCGGGATTTTTGATTTTTGGGAGATTTTGAAGTATGCTTCCGGAAGTTCTCATGAATGGAGAGATATCATGAAAGTGCTGATTCAGAGCTTTAGCTATAAAAGAACTGGTTACCCCAAAGACGAAACTGGTAAGGGTGGAGGTTTTGTATTTGATTGCCGGGCGATAGATGCTTATGATTATTCTAATCACGTTCCCGGCGCTCGCTATTCTCATATGCATCTTACTGGATTGGACGATAAGGTTGCAGACGCCCTTAATAGAGACACTGAAACTCAAGAATTTTTTCTAGCCGCTTGGACCATGGTTAGAATAGATATAGCCAAGAGTCTTAGACGTAATATACCCGTTATAACCGTTAACTTCGGATGCACTGCCGGTCAGCACCGTAGTGTTTACTTAGCTGAGGCTATGGCTAGATTGATAAAGCAGAATTATCTGGAAGTAGAGGCAGAGTTAGTTCATCTGGAAAAATCACATTGGCCGAAGGGAGCCTAAGTCGAGGTAACTCGGCTTTTTGATTTTTAGGCTAAATTTGGTTATAGTCTTTATATGAAAAAAGAACAACTCCAAGAATCGGAAAGACAGAATTTGGCTGAATATTTAGAAAAAAATTCTAATGTTGTGATTGATAAAGATAAGCTTAATGAAGAAATAATCCGCATAGCTATGTCCATGAAGGGCATGCTTGGTTATTATGATAGTCGCGATGTTAAATTTTCGGTTGATGGGTATGACTTTGTATATTTTAATAATGAAGGGGATCTTTTGCACGTGAAAATAAAACCGGAAGAGGTGTTAGATTTAGAAAAAGCGGGTAAGATTCACGAGAGTGATGAATTGGAGGAAAAATTAAAGGAGTTGGGTTTTGAACTTGATCAATCAGAAAAATTCAGGTCAGCTCTTTGGCGACAACTGAATCCACCTAAGTAATTGAAGTATAATCCAAATAAAATTGAGAGAAAATGGTCCCGATTTTGTTCAAGCATAGCTTGATTACAAAATCGAGGATCCGCGATTCGCGAAGCGAATCGGGACAGAAATATGAAGTATCAACCATCTAAAATCGAAAAGAAGTGGCAAAAATATTGGGAGACCAAGAAGATTTATCGCGCAAATGATAAGTCAAGAAAACCACACTATTATCAACTGGAAACCTTTCCATATCCATCTGCGGCTGGGCTTCACGTCGGACACCCCAAGGGCTATATTGCCGAAGATATTCATGCTCGTTTTATGCGAATGAACGGAAATGAGGTTCTGTATACAATGGGCTGGGATGCCTTTGGTTTGCCCACAGAAAACTACGCAATAAAAATTAATAAAAGTCCTCAAGAAGTAGCAACGTCTAGCATAAAGAATTTTAAACGACAGGTTAAAATGTTCGGTCTCTCATATGACTGGGACAGGGAAATTAATACCTCCTCGCCCGGATATTATAAGTGGACACAGTGGTTGTTTGTTCAGATGTTTAAAAGGGGGTTAGCCTATCAGAAATCTGCAAAAGTAAATTGGTGTCCGAAAGACCAGACGGTTTTAGCGAATGAGCAGGTTGTAGATGGAAAGTGTGAGCGTTGCGGCGAAGTTACAACTCAAAAAGAAATGAAGCAATGGTTTTTTAAGATAACTAATTATGCGGATAGATTACTCAAGGATTTAGAGGGGCTGGACTGGCCGGAAGCAACAATTAAGAAGCAAAAAGACTGGGTAGGTAAATCTGAAGGAGCAAAATTAAAATTTAAGCTGATAAACATTCCCGGCCAGCCAGATAAAAAACATTTTGTGAAAGTATTTACGACTAGACCCGATACTTTATTTGGGGCGACTTTTGCTGTGGTGTCGCCTGAGCTTGCTAAAAAATGGCTTGATGCTGGATGGCAAGTTAATGACAGCGTAAAAAAATATATTAATGATAGCTTAAATAAAAAAGAGTTAGATAGGCTGGCTGAAGCTGGAGATAAGACGGGAATTGATTCTGGGATTAGGGCAGTAAACCCTGCCAACAAAGAAGAGATTCCTGTCTGGGTTGCCGATTATGTTTTGGGCGGTTACGGCACCGGAGCAATCATGGCCGTTCCTGCGCATGATGAAAGGGATTTTAAATTTGCAGAAAAATTTAATTTGCCAGTTAAAACAGTAATTTCCCCTAACTCTGGGGCGTTAGTTAAATTCTTAAATAGAAGTCTTGTTTCCGACTGGAAAGATAAAGTACTAAATAATTATCCGTATTCATCAACTAGTGAATTTATTGAATTTTCAGTTTCTCCTGAAGGATTAGACAAATTTATCTCTATTGGACAATCTTTGCTTAGAGAGGGTCCCTACTATTTCAGTATTCGTGGTAAGTCAAAGCTCATTGCATATAAAGATGCAGTATTTGATATTTTTCAGAGCGAAGAAAATGTGAAAGCAAAAACTTACGGCAGAGAAAAAAGAATTCCAGAGAATGAATTGAGTTGGAGTACGGCATACGAAGAAAAGGGCATACTTATTAATTCAGGTAAGTTCGATGGCCTTGACTCAGAAAAAGCCAAATGGGAAATTACAAAATTTGTTGGAGGAGAGAGACAAGTCCAATATAAGATAAGAGATTGGTCTGTATCACGGCAAAGATATTGGGGAGTTCCAATTCCTGTCATCTATTGCGATAAATGTGGCGTTGTTCCGGTTCCCGATAAGGATCTTCCGGTTAAATTGCCAATATTGAAGGGTTATAGACCCAAAGGCGTTCCGCCATTAGCCAGCTCAAAAAAGTTTTTGGAAGTTAAGTGTCCAAACTGTAATTCTTTAGCTCGGAGAGACGCTGAAACTTTGGATACTTTCGTAGATTCTTCTTGGTACTATCTTCGCTATACTGATTCAAAAAATAAAAACAAATTTGCTGACGAACTGAAGCTAAAAACATGGTTGCCAGTTAAACTATACGTGATTGGTGCCGAACACTCAGTCTTGCATTTGCTCTATGCCAGATTTATAGCAAAAGTTCTTAACGATCAGGGCTATTTGAACTTTAATGAACCATTCTTGAAATTGAGGCATCTGGGTCTTATTCTCGGTACTGATGGACAGAAAATGTCCAAGTCAAAGGGTAATGTTATCAATCCAGATGGGATAGTCAAAGAATTCGGTGCGGATGCTTTTAGAATGTATGAAATGTTTATGGGTCCGTTTGAAGATGGTCAGCCTTGGGATACTAAGGGTGTGGTTGGAGTTTATAGGTTTTTAAATAGAATCTGGAATTATGTCGGCCGATATGATGGTAATATTAAACCTAATCTAGAAGCCCAAAGAATATTAAACAAATTTATAAAAGAGGTGGGAGAAGATATAGGTAGAATGAGTTTTAATACCGGTGTCAGTGGTTTGATGAAGCTTTTGAACGAGCTTGAATCACATGAAATCTCGAAAGAAGAATATGAAACACTACTCAAGCTATTGGCGCCTTTTGCTCCGCATTTGGCGGAAGAATTGTGGATGGGAGTATTAAAAAATAAAAAATCTGTTCATCTTGAAAAGTGGCCGGAATATGACGAAAAATTACTAGCTGAAGAAAAAACAAAGCTAGTAATTCAGGTAAATGGCCGGGTTAGAGATACTTTTGAAGTTAAAAAAGGTCTTTCCGAAAGTGAGGCAAAAGATTTAGCCCTAAAGAGTGAGAACGTGAGAAGACATATATCCGGAGAAATTAAAAAAATTATATATATAAAAGACAGAATAATTAATATTGTTATCTAGCAGTTTATCGGGAGTATCTTCTAACTGGTATAATGAGTACAATGAATATCAACCTATCTCCATATAAATTAGTTAGTTTAGTCACAGTAATAATCGTGGTTTGTCTTTTTACATCTCTGGGAAGTGCCCAAACCACCTCGTCCTACACCCTTGACCTCTCTTCATATATTAGTATCGGTGTCCGTGATATTGCCGCTGACTCTCAGGGAAACTTCTATGTCACCGGTGGCGGCGATGTTACCTCATTACCGATAACCTACACTTTTAAGAATAGCGGTACCCCGGAATCCGTTATTGCCGGCCCTTCTGATGTCTTGGTGGCTAAGTTCAATAGTTTCGGCCAGCTACTCTGGAGTACCCGTATCGGAGGTCCTAGCCATGACCGAGCCTATGCTGTGGAAGTTGATAATCAGGGATATGTATATCTTGCCGGAAGAGCTGCTGCTAACTTCCCTGTGACTAATGGATCTCTACAAACATCTTTTCAAGGAGGTTTCAGCTCAGCCTATGGTAATCAGGATGGATTTATTCTCAAGCTTCAACCTAACGGATCGGGTATCGTTTGGGCTACCTACTTCGGTACATCTGATATTCATATTGTCCGTGATATTGCCCTTGATTCAGGCGGAAATGTATATCTCGCAGCCGGTTATGAATCAGGAAACTATCCTTCCCCCCTACCTTCTTCCTTTGTTAATACTCCCAGAGGCGGCCAGGACACAATAATTGCTAAAATTAACTCAACCGGCTCTGCTCTCTTATGGGCCAGATATGTCGGCGGTTCAGGCAATGAAGCTGGCACTCCCTCTGTAAGGACTGACAGCCTGGGCAACCCTCATCTTCTTTCTGATACTGATTCAACCGGTATCGCCACTACGGGAGCTTATGACACTACCTATAACGGCGGTGGCGACTATCTAATCTCCAAACTTAACCCAAGCACCGGTGCTATCGTCTGGAGTACTTACCTTGGAGGTTCCGGAAACGAATCAATAGAAACTCACGAATTCGCCGGTATTGATAATGCGGGCAATGTCTATGTTACCGGACCCACCTCATCAACCACTAATTTCCCAACCACTAACGGCGCTTATGACACAACTTACAATGGAGGCGGTAATGACACGTTTATTTCCAAGATATCTTTCAACGGGTCAACCCTCCTGGCCTCCACTCTATTAGGCGGTAATCAAAACGATCGTCCTGAGGGCACAGCCGTTGATAGTGCCGGCAACGTATATCTGACTGGCGTTACGGCTTCACCTAACTTCCCCGTAACCTCCGGTGCTTTTCAATCAACAATTAGAAACTCAAGTTCGGGTGATGCCGTTGTCGTTAAACTTTCTCCCGATTTGAGTCAGCTTCTATATGGTTCATATATCGGAGGCACTAACCAAGACAACGGTCGAGGCTTAGCTATAGATTCAAATGGTAATATATTTGGCGGTGGACAGACTAGTTCTACTGACTTTCCAATTTTAAATACTTCTCAGGGAAGTAGTACTGACGGCGGAGTAATTTACAAGTTTAAAATTGCCGGTACATCATCTTCTCCAACTCCGACACCGACTAACGATATAATTTTTCCGACAGTCAGCATCACTTCTCTGTTCTCTGGCCTTACTGTTTTGGGAACAATGACTATAAATATTACGGCAACTGACAATATCGGGGTTACCAGAACTGAATTCTATGTTGACGGAGCATTAAAAGGTACTGACTCTACTTGGCCGTATACTCTAACTTGGGATACTACTAATGCCGGCACTCATCCTTGTAATGGTACTCATACCCATGCTCTGACAGCCAAGGCTTATGATAATGCGGGTAATATCGGTACAAGCCCCGTGATTACAGTTAATATGAATAACCCTTCATATTGTACTTCTCCATCTCCTACTCCCACCCCCACTCCCACCCCCACTCCCACTGACTACACTGCTCCATATATCTCCTCCGTTACCGTCACTAATATCACTCCCTTTGTAGCTTCAGTTAACTGGATTACTAACGAACCGGCTGACGGCCAGATCGCTTTCTGCACCACCTATCTAATCGACTGTGCCAACAGCACTCCTTTAGTTTCTCAACTGACCACTCAACACACCGTTAACCTCTCCGGTCTCAATCCTAACACCTATTACTACATGTGGATCAAGTCCAAAGACGCTGCCGGGAATTTAAGAATATATTACAGGAGTTTTAGGACGGCGTTTTGAGCACGGCCATAACTTTATTTTATAAATAACGAAACCGACAGGATGAACTTATTAGCTAGGGAATTAAAAAAGTTAAAAATAGTTAAGAGGGGCAGGGTTGTATTAAAAAGCGGGGAAGTCTCAGATTTTTATGTTGATATGAAAAAGGCCTTCGGTGATCCGAGGGCTTTTAGTTTAATCTGCTCCGAACTTTGCAAGATAATAGACAAGAGGGCGACATGTGTCGCCGGTTCCGGCCATGGTGGGTTGCCGTTAGCGACGGCGGTCTCTTTAAGATTAAAATTGCCGCTAGTCTTGGTTAGGGATAGTGATAAAAAGCACGGTCTTAGTAAATTAATTGACGGCTATGTGCCCGGTAAAAAAGATAAAGTTGTTGTCATTGATGATGTTTTTTCTTCCGGAACAAGCATTTCTAATACGGTCAGAGCTTTAAATAAAACAAAATCAAAAATTGTAGCAGGCTATGTAGTAGTGAGCAGGGGAGATGCATCAAATTTCAAGATTAGTATCAACAGTCTGCTTGACCACCGAAAATTATTAAATTAATATTTAAATACAATTAAATATTATCAAGAGTGCGGCGAGAGTAACGGCTCAATGACCCGCTAGCAACGTGTCCTCTGATATTGTAGAGGATAACGTGCCCCATCCGTCCCGCACGGGAAGATAATTATGCTCATCATAATAAAAATTCCACCGTGGGTGGAATTTTTATTATGAGCGGTGATTTAGGGGCTATTACCGGATACTGTTTCTACTGCAATTTTTAGATTTTGGCTACGGCTTTGCAAAAATTGTTCGACAGATACTCAATGTATATGCCTCACAATTTTTACTTCGCCTCGCTCTAAATCTTAAAATTTCGTTACGAAAGTGTATTCGGCAATAGCCCCCCACATTATGTTTTTTGCCCAAAAAACATTTACAGTCGAGAGTGTAACTTCAGGACATCCGGATAAGGTCTGTGACCAAATCTCTGATGCCATATTAGACGAGTGTCTAAAGCAGGATCCACAAAGTCGTGTTGCAGTTGAGGTATTTGGCAGTCACGGAACTTTAGTTATCGGTGGGGAAGTAACGACTAGGGCTGTAGCCGACTACCAAAAGGTTGCCAGAGATTTGTATAAATCAATAGGCTACGAAGACGAACTGGAAATTATTAGTCGTGTTGTTCAACAGTCGCCGGATATTGCCAAGGGTGTTGATAACGGGGGAGCCGGGGATCAAGGCATAATGTATGGCTATGCAACTTCAGAAACTCCTGAGTTTCTTCCACGTCCCGTCGTATTAGTTCATCAGCTGGCTAAAAAACTGGAGACGCTCAGGCGTGAAAACCCCAAATTTTCGTGGCTTGGGCCAGATGGGAAAACTCAGATTACATGTCATAACAACAGTATTGATACAGTTCTTGTCAGTTGTCAGCATGACCCATCTATAGATAATAAGACAATAAGTTCATCAATCCGTGACTCTGTAATAATACCAGTAATAGGCGATATTTCTGGTATAAAAATACTTGTTAATCCTTCAGGCTTGTTTACTATCGGCGGATTTACGGCCGACACTGGTCTTACGGGGAGAAAAATAATGGTGGATACCTATTGCGGGCTTGTGCCTCATGGCGGCGGATGTTTTTCAGGAAAAGATTCAACCAAAGTTGATCGGTCCGGTGCCTATATGGCGCGATATGTTGCCAAACAAATAGTTGCAAGGGGAATTGCTGATGAATGTCTGGTCTCGGTGGCCTATGCTATTGGTAAAGCCGAGCCGCTAATGGTTGAAGCTCATGATGGTAGGGGAAATGATCTGAGCGCCTATGCTCAAAAGAGTTTTGATTTTCGTCCGTTGGCAATCATTGAACATCTCGGCTTAAGAAATCCCATTTTTTTGAACACTGCTTCTTACGGCCATTTTGGACGAAAAGAATTTCCATGGGAGAAGGCATAGCCATATTTTCTCCAAACAAAAATCGAAAAATTTGACATTTTAGGCGTTTTCTGCTAATATATAGGGTATAAAGCCTAAGGGTTGATTATTTCATCTCGCCGAAGCTTTGGCGAAGGTGGATCCGAAGGCCCGGTCGAAATAGTATAAGAATTAGGCTGATATTTGACCATTTCCTACAGCTTTGCTGTGGGAGGGGATGAGTAGGCAGTCATTAATGAAGTGGCTAAAGAAAAAGCAGTATCACAGGACAGAGATCGAGATTTCGTAGAGATAATCATCAAGGAAATTGTTAACAATCCCGATGCCGTTAAGGTTGTCAGGACTGTCGATGAACTCGGTGTTCTGCTTACCGTAAAAGTTGACCCGACAGATATGGGTCTTCTGATCGGACGAAGCGGCTCTACAGCTAAGGCAATCAGGACTTTGGCAAGGATCGTAGGAATGCGAAACAATGCCAGAGTCAACCTCAAGATCGAGGAGCCGGAGGGTGGACGAGCTCCAAGCGCTACCGGCAAGACCAGAAACGTCGAAGACGTTATGGGAGATCTAGATATGTAAGTTTTTGTCTAAAAAACAAAACCGACCTTAATGGGTCGGTTTTGTTTTTTTAGTTACAAAAAGTTATCCCGCCTCATCTAGGTAAGAAACGTTTGCTAAGGTTAAGAAAAGCCGAAGGCGAGTTTGCAATATAATTAAAGTATAAATAAAATACTTGACTCTAGATGGGGCGTGGATTCGTGGGTTAAGGAAGCTCTAGGTTGTGCCAGGGTTCGTGTGATAAGTAAAATTGGTAGATTAGCTAAAACCAGTTTTCAGTTTGCCTTTTTATATAAAAATTATATAATAACACCCAGTTCTTAATAGGGAGTATCAATGATAGCCTCGACTCATCTTGTAGCTGGAGCTTTCAGCGGTTTGTTGGTACAAAAACTTCTACTGGAAAATCCAAACGTGATTAAAGGGATTGGGGCAGGATTTTGTGCCGGCTTTGCTTCTCACCTGATTCTCGATGCTATTCCTCATCAGGATTACGGCATTGAGGGTTATGCGCTTGGAGGTATTTTGTTTGTTGAGGTATTGGCTGTGTTTTATCTAGCCTTTTATTCCGTCCACAAGGCTTTTACCAATTGGATTATTTTTTTCGGTATGGTTGGTGCCGCATTCCCAGATCTCCTTGGTATGGTTTATGAACATGGATTTAGATTGGGATGGTTATATAATGTCGATCGGCTGTTGCATGTTTTTCACAGCAATCCGAATGCAGTCTACAAGATAGGTATTTTGAGCCAATTGATTCTAGCTATATTTATGTCTCTCGGGGCAAGAGTAAGAAAATAGCGGCCCTACGGTTGACTTAAGCATTAAATTATAGTAATATCTCTGTGGCGTAGGATCTTCAAACGGCCAGCAAAACATGCCAAGTCCTACCTGGCCACATGGTCCGCTTCGGCGGACCACTTTCTTTATTATGATAAAATATGAAGATAGATATAATTACAATCTTTCCAAATTTATTTTCAGGGTTCTTATCCGAATCTCTTTTAGCGCGGGCGCAGAAGAAGAAGTTAATAACAATTAAAACTCATGACTTAAGAAAATGGACAACCGATAATCACAAAACAGTTGATGATCGGCCGTATGGCGGGGGAGCGGGAATGCTTCTGAAAATAGAACCTATTTTCAGAGCAGTGGAAAGTTTAAAGTTTAAAGTTAAAAGTAAAAAGACAAGGACTATTTTACTTTCGGCTAAGGGAAAAACATTTACCCAGAAAGATGCACGAAGATTATCAAAATGTGACCAGCTGATTTTTATATGCGGAAGATATGAGGGGGTTGATGAAAGAGTGGCTGAATATGTTGCCGATGAGGAAGTATCAATCGGGAATTATGTTTTGTTCGGAGGGGAAGTGGCCTCGATGGTTGTGATTGAGGCCGTGTCCCGGCTTATTCCGAGAGTTGTTCAAAAAGAAGAATCGATAAAAAACGAGAGCTTTTCTGACAAAGAAGCCAAAGAAAAAGAGCATCCGCAATATACCCGGCCGGAAGTATTTGAGCCTAAAGTTAAAAGTCTAAAGACTAAAGCAAGAAAATGGAAGGTACCAAAGGTTTTATTGTCGGGTAATCATAAGAAAATTGCCGCCTGGCGAAACCAGGCGAGCCTCGCCCCAAAGAGGCGGGAGGAGTGGCGACGACGAAATACTGAGTAGAGTACTACGAACGTATTGATGGGTGGAAGAAGAAAAACTCAAAATAAAACCGTCTATTAATTAAGTAGACGGCTGATGTCGAGATAGATAATATACACCATAAGAAAAACGATCAAAGCAGCTCCGAACTTCAGGAACCTTATTTTTATTGTTTGGTTCAGGGGTCTTCTGAGAATTATTTCCAGCGTTAATATCGCTATATTCCCTCCATCCAGTACGGATATAGGGAGAAGATTAAAAATTCCAAGGTTGATACTGATAAGAGCCCAAAGTTCAAAAAGAAACGGCCAATTTCTCGAAGAACTTACCCGATTTGACAGGTTAGCCATTCCTATGGGACCCATCAGTCCTTCTTTCGGACTAACTTTTCCAGATAAGAGCTGACCCAAGCCCGAGATTACAATGCCGGCATCGGCTTTAGAAGTATTCAGGCTCATTGCAAGAGCTTTTGCTGGATTTTTAATCGATTCTCTGCTGATGCTTACTCCTATCTTTGGTACGCCATCCACTATTTTTGGCTCTATACTCATATTCAGTTCTTCAGTGGCGCCTCTTTTAACTTTAATATCTATTATTATATTGTCAGATGAGCTTCCTATCGCCATGATAACTTCTTCAGGGGATTGGGTGTTAGTATCGTTTACCGCTAATATTCGGTCGCCAGGTTTTATTCCTGCTTTTTCTGCCGGTGAGTTTTGCTGAACCGAAGCCACTCTAGATATCGGTATTCCAAAACTTGTATAAGATGTAAACAAAAGAAGAAATCCAAGGATGACACTGAATACCGGTCCGGCAAGATATACGATAAGCTGTTGCCACCTTGGCTTTGAGGTAAACAAAGATGGATTTTTGAGCTCATCTTTGTTTTGACCTAATTCCCCGGCTAATTTTACATATCCGCCCAGGGGAATAAGAGATATACAGTACTCTGTTTCACCTATTTTTTTTGATGTTACTTTCGGCCCAAACCCTATTGAAAAAACCTCAACTTTTACCCCAAATAATTTTGCGAATAGAAAATGTCCTAGTTCGTGAAATGCGACCAACAGTCCTAGTGCAATAAAGAATACCAGTACTCCCATAGCTCCTCTTTTTGTGAAGGTACCTCGGTTGTTAAAATTATAATATAATTCAGTTATGATGTCAATTTGTGAAGGCGTGTTACTATATGACTCCGTCACTTTTGCAAGCATCTTTCTATCTTTAGCGATGGGAACGCTAGTACTTGAAAGGTGCGGGGTTGACTTTGTCTTTGTTCGGGAATATAATGCCTAGTATTGAAGTGAATTAATACTTAATACAATTTATAGTACGCCTGCCTACGCAGGTAGGTAGTATAACCACGATTGTCCTTCAACAAGTTCAGGATAATCGTGGTTATGTTATGGCTAGAATGGTCACCCTGAGTGAGCGTAAGCGAGTCAAGGGTTGCAACATTTATTCTGTGTAATATAATCATTCGGTCAGTTCCTTCCCAATTTTATATAGCTAACCAGACCAGCCTACTTTTTAAGGTATGGCTGGATAAATAAATTCCTGTCCTATCCGACTAAATCGGATTAGGATTTTTAGGAGAGTTTGATCCTGGCTCAGGATGAACGCTGGCGGCGTGGATAAGGCATGCAAGTCAAACGGCCCAGCCCCTCTTTTGGTCTTAAGAAGAATATGTTATCTAGACACTATGTATTTTGTCTATATTATTCAACATTCTGAAACTAAGCAGATATATATTGGCTATACAGATAATCTGGAGCGCAGATTATCCGAGCACAATAATCGAAGTAATAAAGCTACTAATCGAGTAAATGGCGAATGGTCTTTGAGATATGCAGAAATATATCTCGATAGACAAAATGCACTAGATCGTGAACGAAAACTTAAGTACCATGGCAGTGCAAAGCAGAAGTTGTTACTAAGATTAGAAAAAAGTTTACTATGAGGTCAAAAGTGGGGCTGGGACAGTGGCGAACGAGTTAGTAATACCTTGGAACGTACTCCGAAGACGGGGATAACTAGTCGAAAGATTAGCTAATACCCGATAGTTCTCGTAAGAGTAAAGACGCAAGTCACTTCGGAAGCGGCCTAGGTCCTATCAGTTTGTTGGCGGGGTAAAAGCCCACCAAGACTATGACGGGTAGGGGGTGTGAGAGCACGGCCCCCAACGATGAAACTGCGATACGGTTCATACACCTACGGGTGGCTGCAGTCGAGAATATTCGACAATGGGCGAAAGCCTGATCGAGCGACGCCGCGTGCGGGAAGAAGTCCTTCGGGATGTAAACCGCTTTTGCCATGGAAAAATTTTGATTGTACATGGAGAATAAGGGGTTGCTAACCTCGTGATCCCATTAGGGATGGCGCGAGGCATGAGAGTAATCTCATGAGAAATAATACTTGGCTTATATGCTGGGACACCTATGAAGCTGCGTCTGTTTTTACAGATTTTTCATAGGCAATCAGCAGGGAAGCTGGTATAATGAGAGTATGGAGCTGGATAAAAAGCTACAAAATATCACTATTGGGCTACTTCTTGGTGATGGATGTTTTGAAAAGAAAAAAGATACCATTGGCATTAGGTTGCAAATAAAACAGCAATCAAAAGCTAGGGAATATGTTGAATGGCTTTATAGTCAATTCAAGGGTTATTGTCTCTCTGAAGTTAAATTTAGAGAAGATTATAAACAATATTACTTTAGTACAAGGTATTTAAGAGAATTTCAAAATCTATACAGTCTTTTCTATAAGAATGGACGGAAAATCATCCCATCTAATATTAAAGATTTGTTAAAATCACCACTAAGTCTAGCGATATGGTATATGGATGATGGTTCGTTGGACTATAGGCCCAACGACCATTATGCTTTTTATCTTGCAAGCAATTGTTTTTCGGTAGAAGAATCCAAAAAACTTCAAAAAGTTTTATTTGATAATTTTGGAATAAAATCTAACGTATATAACAATTTGTGTAGAGGAAAACGATATCCGAGAATTTATATTGGATCAGAAGGCAGAAATAAGTTCTGTCAGACGGTTCAACCAAATATTCTCGACTGTTTTTCTTATAAATTACCTCATCATACTTAGCCCCTCAGAGACTTGATTCTTAACGAATCAGATAGCGATTTTTTAGTTGCTATAAGACGCCGAGCTCCTACAATTTTTGTAGGATGATGATATAGTCCAAAATAATTTTAATTATTTGGCCAGCAGCAGCGGTAATACGAGGACCCCAAGCGTTATCCGGAATCACTGGGCGTAAAGCGCGGGTAGTTGGTTTTATTAGTCTGATGTTAAATTCCGAGGCTCAACTTCGGAACCGCATCGGAAACGGTAAGACTAGAGCGGGTTAGAGGCAAGCGGAACGTGCGGTGTAGGGGTGAAATCCATTGATATTGCACGGAACACCAAAAGCGAAGGCAGCTTGCTAGGGCTCTGCTGACAATCAGCCGCGAAAGTGTGGGCATAAAAAAGGATTAGATACCCTTGTATTCCACACCCTAAACTATGCAGACTAGCCATTGGGAGCATCGACCCTTCCGGTGGCGAAGCTAACGCGTTAAGTCTGCCGCCTGGGAAGTACGGCCGCAAGGCTAAAACTCAAAGGAATAGGCGGGAATTTGCACAAGCAGTGGATCATGTGGTTCAATTCGACTCTGAGCGAGGAACCTCACCAGGGCTTGAAATCCAGATGCAAGCCTCCAGAAACGGAGGCCCCCTTCGAGGGTTCTGGACAGGTGCTGCACGGCTGTCGTCAGCTCGTCGCATGAGCGGTTTCCTTAAGTGGATTAACGAGCGCAACCCCTATTGTCTGTTATACGTGTCAGACGAGACTGCCTTCGTAAGAAGGAGGAAGGTGGGGATGACGTCAAGTCAGCGTGGCCCTCTGATGCCCTGGGCTACACACATGATACAATGGGCGTTACAATGGGTTGCCAAGTCGCAAGGCGGAGCTAATCCCATCAAAGGCGCCCCCAGTTCGGATTGAAGGCTGAAACTTGCCTTCATGAAGCCGGAATTGCTAGTAATCGCTGATCAGAACGCAGCGGTGAATACGTTCTCAAATTTTGCACTCACTGCCCGTCAACTCAAGGGAGCCGGTAATACCTGAAGATCCATTTTACAGTGGAGACACGGTAGGATCGGTAACAGGGAGTAAGTCGTAACAAGGCAAGGCTAGCGGAAGCTGGTCTTGGATCACCTCCTTTCTATATTTTCTTTTTTGAAAATATGCACGAAAGGATTAGAAGTGGGAGGCGAAAGATGGGTAATCGGATAGTTTAAATGTTTAAATATTTAAATATTGTCCTTTTTCACATCCAACCTCTATCCTTCAAACAAAATGAAGTCGATATGAGTTATTTCTCATGCCTAATCCGAAGGCTAAATCGGAATTCAATGATGGTTAGAATACAAATTTCCATCAAAAGGAATTTATCCCGTACGGAGTAGCCTAGCCAAGGTCCTTCGGACTAGTGCCGAAGGCACTAGCTAGACTTCGTTCGGGATTTATCTGGTTAGCTATATAAAGTTGAGAAAACCAAAAACCGCCTCAAAGCGGTTTTTGGTTTTAGAAACCCCTGCCTACAGGGTCGAAGGGGTTTGATTTATTTACCAACAAGCCTATATTAATATTAACTACACAGGATAGATGGGAGCAAAAATGTATAGAGCGGTTCTTGTTTTGGCAGTCCTTTTACAAATAGGCTGTACCGAAAGTTTGACTACCGAAAAAATCCTTTTGTATCCCGGTAAATCATATGATTTTAAGATAATGCAGCAAGAATATGACAAGAAGGGATTTATTATTTCTGAAATTAAGATAAACGGCAGTAACCGATCTTTAATAATTTCGGAGGCGTTAACTTCCGAGGATATCTCCGGAATTAATTCCAGAGGTTTAGACGAGAAAAGCTTCGATTTAGTATTTAAGGATCGTGCAAGACTGCTGTTTCAGCTCAAATGCAGTATCAGATCTTGCCGATTGTACTTATATCAAAGCGTTAAACCCTTTTCTAACTCAACTTATCATCAATGGGTGCTAGCATATTATGTTCCAAGTATTTTAAAAAGTCAGTTTGATGACTGGGTTTCAAATATTTTAGCGACACAATACAATATTTATAAACTGCCATAGGGCAGTTTTTGATTTTTAATTTCTAATATGCTAAACTCAACCTCAGATATTTTAAATAGGAGATTTCAATGTTTTCTAGGTGTGTTTTGGCAATTTTTCTTGTAGTTTTAGTGGCTTTAATTACGCTATTATTCTCTTATCTGGGCGGTGTTATTTTTAAAGATTCAGGTCATCCTAGCTATGCCTACTTAATTACCGGATTGGGTTTTATTCTAGGGTTGGCTTTAGCCATAAATCTTTGGCCGAAGAGGTCAAAGGAGAACCGGAATTGAAACAAACAAAATTTGTTTCTTTAGAATTAACTAAAGATGCCTGGAAAAAACTTGATAGTATCGCTAAAAAAAATGGCTTATCGTGGGAAAAAGTAGTGAAGCTTATTTTAAAATGCGAATTAGACACTGTTAAATATCGGGTTCAAAGAAGAAAAAAGCTGGCCAAACGCCTCAAAACAAAGTTTTCCAGAGAATTGCTTTATAAAAGAATTCTGTAATCTGTATAGTTTAAAGCACCCTTTCAGGTGCTTTTTAATTTATCCTGAGCTTGCTGAAGGATTATTTAATTTGATAAGTAATTGTAACTGTTACAACAACCTCATTTTCTCCTGCTGGAATTGCCGGGACAGGACCGCCGCCCATACCTCCTCCACCTGATTCAGGTCGGGCTAGGTCATAGGCTTTCATATACATGGGATAACCTCCGCCTTCGTAGTAGTTAACTATTTTACCAAGTCTAATGCCGATCTGTTTTTTAAGCGTAGATGCTCTTTCTTTTGCATTTTTAATTGCCATTTCTCTCGCCTGTTCTTTTATTTTTTCTTCATCATCAATTTTGAATCCAAGATGGTTTACTTGATTTGCTCCGGCGGTAACAAGACCGTCAAGAACTGCGCTGATTTTCTCCAAATCGCGGATCTTTACTTCAAAAGACTGGTTTACTTGATAACCGGAAATTTTTTGAATGTTATCGATAATACAAGGATAGCTTGATGGAGTTGTACCTGACGGTGGCTCCATCATCATCTCTTGTGCCGGAAGGGGACAGGGCCGGGGATAATTACCGTATTGAGGATAAACATTATAACCACTGGTCTTTATATCTTTATCTTCTATGCCTTGGCTCTTTAAGAAATCAACAACCTTCTTAGATTTTACAGAGTTGTCGTCTTGTGCCTTTTTTGACGTGATCGCTTCGGTTAAGATGGAGAAGCTTATTGCGGCAATGTCGGGTACGGCGAAAACCTTACCTTCACCGGTGAAGGATATAGTGTTGGTCGTAGTAGCTGTATTCTTAATCTGTTTTGTTGTTACGACTAGAAAGACGGTCAACATGACCAGTGCCGCAGTTCCAGCCCAGACTAAATATTTGTAGTTTTTCATATGATTAAATTATAAGATATGCATTATGTTTTATCAAGTAAATTGACAAATGATTAATTAAGAATAGAATAGCAGGTTAGTATGCTCGTTTAAAGATTTGGGGTTAAAGTGAAGTTACTATCTAGGCTCTTTGTTCTTTTAATCTTTGTTGTCTCCGCTGTTTATTTAGCGGCGTGTAATGGCTCGCCAGTTCAGCCATCTCCTAATGTGGGTGTGTTGCTTGATCCACGGGGTGATGTTTTTATGAAATTAGGAGAAGAAAAGATATTTACTGCCACTGCTTACGGGATGACTAGCGGAGATAGGTATTCATGGACATTATATATACCCAATACTATGGTTGATAAATATTGTAGGATGGAAATCTTGGAAGAAAATATCGTGAAAATTACTGCTCTTAAGATAACTAACAATCCCTGCGGATTGAGAGTATATGTAAGTAGAGACGGAGTATCTTATGGTAAGCGAACAGAGCACCTTGCGAATATTAACATTTCCTTCTAACCGCTAAGAGCGGTTTTCTTTTTATCTATTTTTGGTTACTATTCTTTTTATGATCAGATCCGGTGGCCCAATTTATTTAATTCTGGATAACATCCGGAGCCGAGAGAATGTCGGCTCTATTTTCCGTACGGCTGATGCGACGGGAGTATCTAAAATATATCTCTGCGGAATAACACCAACACCAAACGCTGGAAATTCCAAATTCCAAGAATCAAATTACAAACAAGCTCCAAATTCAAAATTCCAAATTCAAAATTCAGACAAGATAGCTAAAACAGCACTTGGTGCGGAAAAATGGGTTCCTTGGAAATACCGCAAGCAAACATGGAGATGTTTGCTTGAATTCAAAAATCAAAAATCAAAAATCAAAATTGTAGGATTAGAGCAGACAGAAGATAGTCAAGATATATTCAAATATAAACCCGATTTTCCATTAGCTTTAATCGTTGGGAATGAAGTTAGGGGGATTAGTCCGAAGATTTTAAAATATTGTGATAAGATTGTGCAAATTCCAATGTTTGGGAAAAAAGAATCACTCAATGTTTCAGTCGCAACAGGAGTTGCTTTATATCAGTTGAGTAAATGAAATTACCCCGCAAGACATTAGAAAAAAAATTATTCAAATCCGGTTACCGGTTGATTTATGCCGTGGACGAAGTCGGGATGGGTTGTCTGGCGGGGCCGGTGGTAGTCTGCGTGGTGGCTTTTACTAAAAAATTTTTTGCAAAAAGGCATCGTCACCTCGAATACTTACGAGACTCCAAGCTATTATCATCTTATCAGCGTGAGGAGTATGCCAGGAAACTTGTGCTGGATAAGAATATAAAATATCAACTAGCTTTCGCTTATCCTAAAACCATCGATAATATTAATATATACAATGCTGCAAGAGCGACGATGCTAAGAGCAATTAATAAATTACGAATTAAGCATTACGAATTAAAGAAACAATCCGCAATACGTAGTACGCAATCCGATAATAAATCAATTGTTTTGGTTGACGGCAGAACCAAAATAAAAACCTTAAATATGGAACAGTTGGCTATCGTGAAAGGGGATAGGAAGATTTTTGCCATTGCCTGCGCTTCCATAATAGCCAAAGTCCATCGAGACAAAATGATGGTTAGATATGCCAAGAAATATCCTGGTTATGGCCTCGAAAAACATAAAGGATATGGAACTAAATATCATCAGACTAAGCTAATAGAGCTAGGACCAAGTGCTATTCACAGAAAGTCCTTTGCTCCTGTAGCCAAATTGCTATAATAGATAGGTATGAAACGAACTAAAATAGTTATTAACGGATTCGGCCGGATAGGGAGGGCTTTTTTGAAATTGGCTTTGACTAAAAAAGAGCTTGAGATTGTGGCTATTAATGACTTGGGCGACCTAGATAATTTAGCATACTTATTGAAGTATGATTCAGCTTATGGACGGTACGATCGAAAAGTAAAAAGTAAAGATGAAAAAGGAAAAATGTATCTGACCATTGATGATCATGACGTTCTCTTTCTGAGTGAAAAAGATCCGACCTTGCTTCCATGGGGAGCTTTGGGGGTAGATATAGTCATAGAAGCGACAGGTATCTTTGACAGTTTTGAGAAAGCATCAGTTCATATAAGGGCAGGCGCAAAAAGAGTTGTGATAACGGCGCCGGCAAAAGATGAGGACGGAGTTGATGCTAAGACTGTTTTGATGGGTGTTAATGAAGAAGAATTAAAAACCTGTTCAATATCTTCTAACGGCTCATGTACTACTAACTCCGTTTCCCCTGTAATGCAAATCCTCTCCGAGAAGCTTGGAGTTAAAAAGGCATTCCTTTCCACAACTCATGGCTACACCGCTACCCAGAATCTTATTGATGGGCCAGTTAAGGGCCATGATTGGAGACGTGGGAGATCAGCGGCAACTAATATTTCTCCCTCGTGGACGGGTGCGGCGATCGCCACAACCCGAGCCGTCAAAGTATTGGCCGGCAAATTTGACGGGGCTTCGATGAGGGTGCCGATAATTACCGGTTCTTTGTCTTGTCTTGTTATGCTTACCGAAAGGGCAACTACTGCCGAAGAAATAAATAATATCTTCAAAGAAGCTGAGAAAGAGGAGCGCTGGAAGGGGATAATGAGGACAACCAATGATCAAATCGTCTCTTCTGATATAGTTGGTGAGCCATGTGCGGCAATTATTGACTTGAGCTTGACCAAAGTCGTTGATGGCGATCTTTGCGCTGTATTTTCCTGGTATGATAATGAGTTTGGGTATACAAACACGCTCGTGCAACATGTAATGAAGGTAGCTAAATTATCGTAAATTACCATTTACCAGTTACCAATTTCCATTAAGTTAATATTTGACCAATTAACATTTAAGAAATGGTAAATGAAGATTGATAAATCAATGGAAATTGGAAAATGATAATCGAAAAATATAATTGGGAATCGTTTTAATAATTTTTAGGCCGATAATAATTTTCGCTCTTGTTGGCTCTTTTTCTTTGTTTTTCATGTCATTGTTCGTGGTTATCGGATTATGGACGACAAAGATAAAGAGGAATGTCGTAGAGAGGGAAGATGAGATTAAAAATATAGGCGGTTATATGACTGCAGGCCTTGGTGGGTTAATTGCTGGAGGCATTTCCTTAGTAGCGATGTATTCTTTGTAGGACGGAATCCTAAATAAAAAGTTGATTATGAAAAATCCTGAGAGTAGAGAAATAAATGAAATTTTAGGAGTCAATGAAGAAGAATTGGAAAAGATAGCCATGCTGGATGAGATGAGAAGGCCTCAAGATGGAACTATAAGTATGCATAAATGGCTAATAGAAAAAGGATATGATATAGATATAAAATTTAACCTAGACCTCTTCTGGTCTAGTTGGGATAAAAATATTAAAAAATCTATTGACGTGGTGAATAAAGTCGGATTATCAAATTTGCAAGGTAAATCAGTCCTGTTTACTCCGGGCGGGTCTGATGTGGGGTTATTCCAATATATCTCAGAAGGCGGAAAAGTTTTAGCGCTGGGTCTTAATGCTACTGTCGAACAGTTAGTAGGTGCAGTCGATAAGTATATTATCAGAGGCGAGAAAGAATAATAACATGTTACAGTATCTACATGACCCCCCCCTTGCTCTAAAGAGCTTCGGGTGGGTAAGAAAAGTAAAAGAATTATGTCTGAACTCTATATAATTAAAGAGCCGATAACCAAAGCAGAGCTAAAGAAAATCGCCGAAGAAAGATTCGGCGATTTGGTTAAGGGCGTTGTTGACATAGAGCAGAGGATTATGGCTTTAGGCGGTGAGTTTCATATGGATGAAGCCAATTTTTTACATGAACAGCGTCAATCGAAATCAGATAATGTCTGGGGAATTAACCTCTATCCCGATAAGTCCGGAGAGGATATGCTCGAATTTGACTCTGTAATAAATATTAAATCAAATTTGGGCAATCGGACTCGAGGTATCGATGATCTAAAAATCCAGGGAAAAATAAGAGAAATTGTGGGTAAGTTAATCAAATAAACTGATATAATAGATTATGGTTAATTTGCAAGGAAATAGGTGGTATTCAATGTCTTTGCCCGAACAATTGGCCAATATTGGTTCAGAAGTCGGTAGGGCTGCCAAGTGGCAAGGAAAAGACGAAGAAAAATTTAAGGGGGCTGTAACAAGAGCTTCAGAGCTTTTTGATTTAACCCTTGAAGACCAACGATGGAGGGGGCGCCTTTTTGAAATAGGGCGAGTTAAAGAGTTGTTTTATGATGGTATTCTCGGAAAAAATAAATATAGAACTGATTTAAAAGATCTGGAGAAGTATTTCTACCCTTTTATGAGTTTTGTTGCTAGGCAACATACATTTAGATGAGCCACTATTTACACGACGAAAAAGTAAAAGAACTGGAATTGATCGCCAATAAAGCGAGGGAGCTTTTGATTGAAGAGCTGGTAGCGGCTGGTTCGGGTCATACGGCCGGGCCGCTAGGAATGGCTGATATTTTTACGGCATTATATTTCCATGTTTTGAAACATGATCCTAAAAACCCTAAGTGGGAAGAAAGGGATTGGCTTTTTCTGTCTAACGGCCATATTACGCCGATAAGATATGTTTCAATGGCTCAAGCAGGATATTTCCCGATAGAGGAACTAAAAACTTTGCGTAAATTCGGTACGCGTTTGCAGGGGCACCCGGAGAGGGAAAGATTGCCTGGAGTTGAGTCAACTTCTGGTCCTTTAGGATCTGGTCTTAGTCAAGCGGCCGGTGTGGCCCATGCTATGAGAATGGACGGGAAGAAAAACAGAGTTTACTGTATAATGTCAGATGGGGAGCATGATGCCGGAAATCTTTGGGAAGCGATAATGTTTGCCGGTAAATACAGACTTTCCAACCTCACCGGCATCATTGATCGAAACAATATTCAGATAGATGGTATGACTGAAGATATTATGCCTCTTGAGTCTTTGCGGGCAAAGTATGAGGCTTTCAATTGGCATGTTCTTGAGGTTGATGGACACAATACGGAAAGATTTGTTGATGCTATTGAAGAGGCAAAAGCCGTTTATGAAAAGCCGACCGTTTTGATTGCTCATACAATTCCAGGCAAAGGTATTCCGGAAATAGAATTTGATTACCGTTGGCACGGGAATCCGCCCGGGTCGGGACCGACGGATGTATTTAAAGATAAGGCCACTCAAGGTAGAGATATGCTGGCTAAGTTGCGAACCTTGGGGGGCAAGATTAAGTCAGAGCACGAATAATTTTATTTAAATTTATGAGCAACGAAGTCGTCAAAGTAAAAGATATAATGACTAAAAAGACGGTAGCTTTAAATGCCGAAGATAGCCTTGAAAAAGCTACTCAGCTTTTTGAGAAATACAACTACGACGGTTTTCCGGTTGTTAACGAAGACAATCGGTTACTTGGTATTGTAACTGCCTATGACATGGTAAGCCAGAGCTATGCAACCCACTTACCGTCGCTAATAAACATACTTGAGAGTATTTATAGCAATAAAGCTGATAATAAAGAGTTAAAAGAACAGTTTGAGAGAGTAAGGAACATAAAGATCAGAGATATGATGAACGAAGATCCTCTTGTGGTTGGCCCGGATGTTAGAGTAGAAGATCTGGCCAAGGAGTTTATTCAGCATCATCGAGTTAATCCAATTCCCGTGATCGATCCTGATAAAAAGTTGTTAGGTGTTGTAAGCCGTTTTGATATTATAAGATTTTTTGATGAGCAATATTTTAATAAAATGTTAGCAGAATCCGGCCATGGGGGAGTTTTACAGAGATTAGGAAGGATTTAAAATAATGCGTCTCGCTTTTAATCACTAAAGTGATCTCTGGCGAGGTGCTGATGATTATATCTGCTCGCTTTGCTTGCAGATAATTATTTTGAAAGGAGGTGTCAAATGGAGGGAAATTGTAAATGTTTTCATCACAGCCTGAATAAGGTAATTGTAGTTTTAGTTTGGCTTTCGGCTTTAGGCTTTTGGTGGGCAACAGCCTTTAAGACTACTTTTTTGTGGATAGATGGTCAGCACTTCTTTATGGATGTTGTCGTTCTAAGCTTACTGTTATTGACATCAAAATTTTGCGGATGTTGTGGCTGGAACAAGGGCGGAGGGAATGTGTGCATGCATGGTGGGTCTTGCAAGTGCGGAGATTGCGGAATGTGTAAATAAGATCAAAGCTTAAAGCGCAAAGCGTAAAACAACAGTTAAAATATTTTTATTTTTATGCTGTTGTTTTGCATTTTTCGTTTTTAATTTTAAGTTATGTCGATGTTAAATAAAGGTGCTAAGCTGATAGACAATTTATTAGACGTCAAAAATATCCAAATGGTACCGACTAGGGATGGTTTTGGCAAGGGTTTAGTTGAGGCGGGAGAGAAGGACCAACGGGTGGTGGCTTTGTGTGCTGATTTATCAGAATCAACAAGGTTTCACTGGTTTGCCCAGAAATTTCCTGAGAGATTTATTCAGATGGGTGTAGCCGAGCAAAATTTAGCGACCGTTGCTTCGGGCATGGCTAACTATGGAAAGATTCCCTTTATCGGTTCTTATGCCGCTTTTAGCCCCGGAAGAAATAATGAGCAAATCAGGACCACTATTTCGCTTAACAATATTCCTGTAAAAGTCATTGGTTGCCATGCCGGCGTATCTGTCGGCCCTGATGGAGCGACTCACCAGCAGATAGAGGATATAGCTTTGATGCGTGTTCAGCCGAACATGACCGTGGTTGTGCCCTGCGATGCCGTGGAAGCTCAAAAAGCGACCGTAGCGATAGCATTTAATAACAAGCCATCATATCTGAGGTTGGGCCGTGAAAAATCATGGGTGTTTACGACTCCAGACACACCATTTGAAGTTGGAAAGGCGGAAATTTTAAGGGTCTCTTCAGCAAGCTCAGGGCAAGCAGATGTAGTAATTATCGGTTGCGGAATACTTTTATACAATGCTCTTGCTGCCGCTGAAGAGTTAGCTAAAGAACAAATAGATTGCATGGTCATTAATTCTCATACGGTTAAACCGCTTGATGAAAAAACTATTATTGAAGTGGCCAAAAAATGTGGTGCGGTGGTTTCGGTTGAAGAGCATCAAGTAAATGGAGGACTGGGCTCGGCTATTGCTGAGTGTCTCGCCAAAAATCATCCTGTACCGCAGGAATTTATCGGCGTTCAGGACCGTTTCGGAGAATCAGGGGATCCGTTTGAATTGATAGAAGTTCTGGGAATGGGCGTGGGCTCAATAAAAGAAGCGGTCAAAAAAGTCTTTAAAAGAAAAAATAAATAAAATATCCGCCAGCTGGCGGATATTTTATTTAGACTTCTGTAGGACGTTCTTTGATTGTTTTGAGAAGAGTTTTTAGTTTCAGGAAGTCGGCTTCCAGTTCTGGTTGCAGGCCTGGGTTTTTAAGCACACTTTCAGGGTGATGAGTGGGCAGAAGTTCATAGCTTCCAAAATTAAATGTTCGTCCCCGTACATTGCTTAGGGGCTGTCTTAAACCTATGCCGGTTAAAGCAATAGTTCCTAGCGTAACTACTACTTGTGGACTGATCGTCTTGATCTCTTCTTTCAGGAAGGGAACAGAGGATTTTACCTCTTTAGACGTATGAACTCTTCCGGAGACTGTATATTTTACGACGTTTGTTATGTATACTTTTTGTTTATTTAAGCCCGCGACTTTAAGCAGTTTGTTTAATATTTTTTCAGAGTGGCCGGTTATAGGCTTATTTTCTGACTCTTCTTTGGGGGTTGGAGGATCGGTAACGAAGACGACTTTTGCCCCATCAAAACCCTGGCCAAATACGAGCTTTTTGGCCGAGAACTTCTTTTTCAACAGTTTGTTTACTTGGAATAAGCCGTTTTCCATAACGGCTTTAGTCTACCATGACTACTTAATTTTGTCTAGTATTTTTAGTTGACACGCTTAATTTTTATTGATAATTAAAGACATATCTAGGGTACTTTAAAAACGGAGAGATAGGATGTATAAATGGCTTCGAGATGAGAATATTATGAGTCTTCCGGACGCACTGCGTTTTGCGGTGGAAACTAATCCGCATAAAATTGCCATTGATTATGTTCTTAAGGTTAAGCCCATTAAGATCGGTAAGTTTTTTAAGTTCAATTTCGTAGTCGGCAAGAAAATGAGTTATGAGGAAGTCGGAGAGATGGTTAGAAAGTTTTCCAGCCTCCTTGATTCTAAACTTGAAAAGCGTGATTTTAGCGAAACGGTAGGGATTTTTATGTTAAACTGTCCTCAATTCTGGGGAGCTTATTTCGGCACCCAACTATCAAAATCTATACCGTTACTTATAAGTCTGGCCACGATAGTGAAAGAACTCAGGGCCAAAAAACGAGTAGAAGAGGTAAAGATTACAGAAGAAATTAAAAGCCAGATTTTAGACGCCAAACCGAGAATAATCGTAGCAACTGACTTTCTCTGGCCGATACTAGCACAAATGAGAGATGAACTGAAAGATACGGTAATTATCTTAACCAGACTTTCTGACTTTTTGCCTTCCTATGTGCAGAATGCTTACAGGAAAGAGGCGATTAAAGACGGCAGATGGGTTGAGGAACCTTTTGATGAAAATGTGTATATGCTTTCTTATCTTTTCTCGGGCTCTCTGGAAAAGTTTTTGCCTAAGCCCTGGAACTTATCGGAGGTTGTACCAAAGAATCAGATTGCTCATCTTATTTACACCGGCGGTACGACCGGAACTCCTAAGGGTGCAATGACCAGTCATGCCAATATCATGTCTAATATTCTTCAGTGCCGGGAGCAGTTCGACGAGTTTATAAATGAAGGCGACAGCGTGTTCGGTGCTTTGCCATTTTTTCATTCTTATGGGTTAACGACCTCTCTGATGTCACTATTGAATATTGGGGGTTCGTTGGTTTTTTCCCCGACTTTTGAGCCTAAACCCACGGCTTATCTTTTAAAGAAAAAGAAGATTCGAGTTTTTATCGGCATAAACAGGATGTTTAAGGCTTTATTAGCGGTCCCAGCTATGGGTATCTTGCCACATCTAAGGTTTTGTATCTCCGGTGCCGGGAAGCTCGACCTAAATATAAAAGAAGAGTTTGAAAGAGTAACCAGTACCCAGATATGTGAGGGGTATGGTTTAACTGAGGCCTCACCCGTTGTATCTGTTACTTTACCCAGAGAGGATAAGTTACGAACGATAGGTCGTCCACTTCCGGGTACTGAAGTTAAGGTTGTTGACCTTGATACAAGGCAAGAAGTCAGTCCGGATAAAACAGGTGAATTAGTGGTTCATGGTCCGCAAGTTATGACTGGTTATTACAAAAGACCGGACGAAACGGCCAAAGTCCTGGTTGATGGCTGGCTTAGAACGGGGGACACAGTCTATCAAGACCAAGACGGGTTTTTATATTTTGTCGGCCGTGAAAAAGAAATGTCCAAAATTAACGGGGAAAATGTTTACTGGTTGGAAGTAGAAAGACACTTTTTGACTAGTGAACCGGTTGAGAAATGCGCCGTAATCGGTGTGCCGAGACCCAACTATGAGGACGAACAGCTTCTGGTTGTTTTTGTAGTTTTAAAAGAAGGGAAAACCGTTGGAGATCTGAAAGAAAAAGCCAATCTGGCAAGTAGTAAGAATTGGCTTATCAAGGAGATTGCACCGATTTCAGAAAAAATCTTTGCCGAATGGGAAGATGCAATCGGCAAGGTTCAGAAGAGGAAGGTTAAGGTGTATTACGAAGAATCAGCGCGTCGATAGTCTATTTAAATCCCGAGTATTTCGGGATTTTTTATTTACTAGCTGGCGGATTGATTTTTTCTCAAGCTTTATTATAGTATGGACAGTTCATACACAACTTAGAAGGATGTATTATGGATCCAGTCTATGTAGTCGGTATGGCTCGTTCGCCGGTATTTTCCGTTGAATTAGGCAAGAATGACGGTCCGAATACCAGCTCAGTATCAGGGCTTCTGCCTCAGGATCTTGCCGCTCAAGTTCTCAAGTCACTTTTGATTGAAACCTCAATCGATCCCTGGTATGTAGACTTCTTTTATTTGGGATCAGCTATTTCCCAGAAAGTTGAGCCATCGCTTTTTCAGGCTCCAGCAAAATTTGTATTTAGAAAAAGAGCTGAGCTTGGTATGGTTAGGGCTTTGGGTCGGACGGTTGAGAAGGCTTGTTCTACCGGACTTTCTGCAATCTGGTCTGGAACTAGAAAAATTTTGGTTGGGAAGGCCGATATAGTTGTTGCTGGTGGAATGGATATGATGAGCCGGCAGAAAAATGATGTTATTATTCGCGGACTTACTGACCCCAGAACTCAGAAAATTATGGCTCAGCTTGCCGATGAGAAAGCGATAGAACTGGGAATTACCCGGGAAATGCATGATGTCTATGCTCTGGAGTCGTATCAATTTGCGGCCAAACATCTTGAAGATCATAAAATTGTTCCAATTCGTATCGGAGATAATAGTGTCACTGTAATCAGTTTGGACGAAGAAGTAGTGAAGAAGGCATCAAGAATTAAGGACGCTCATTTTAGGAGATCACCAACTTATCCGGGATGTACTCTGATCACGCCGCTTAACTCATCAAAATATGGCGATGCGGCCGCATTTATTGTCCTAGCTTCTGAGAAAGCTATCCGTGATAAAAATTTGAAACCGCTCGCCCGTATTGTTGCTTTTGCTGAATCAAGCGAGCGCGAATCAAAAGACTTCATTATCGCGCCGGTTAACGCAGTAAGGAAAGCTTTAGATGATTCAGGACTGACTGTTTCTCAAATTGATTATTGGGAGAATAACGAGGCTTTTGCTACTGTTCCGCTTAATCTGATGAAGAAATTGGGAATTCCAAGAGAAATTATGAATCCATGGGGTGGTGCGATTGCTCACGGTCATCCGATCGGTGCGACAGGGGGAGTGCTGACGGTAAAACATCTCCAAATTCTTGAAAAGGAACAAAAACGGTATGGCGCGGTGGTAATCTGTAACGCAACCAGCGAGGCGACTGCGATGATTTTTGAGAGGGAGGTCTAAGATGAATCCAGTATATGTAGTCGGTGCTACCCGTTCAAATCTTTTTCTTGTCCAGCGTGGCAAGAATGGAGGAAATAATACAAGTCTTATAGATAGTCTAACTCCAGAAGAGTTCGGGGCTCAGGTCCGGGATGCTTTATTTGAATCGGTTCTGATAAATCCAGCTAAGATTGAGATCTTTAAATTAGGCTCACTTGTATCTCAAAAAGCTGAAGGCAGTATGTTCCATGCTCCCGCTAAGACCGTAATACGTACTGATGGCAGGGGATGTGCTATGGGTATCAACGCCTCAACTGTTGAAGGAGCTTGTGCGACCGGCTTGATTGCTATTGAAGAGGCGGTGGAAGAGATTCAGCTCGGCAGATTTAATCTTGCCCTTGCCGGCGGTCTAGAGATGATGAGCCGTCATCCGGAAGAAGTAATTCAGGCAGTTTTAAAAAGTCCGGAAACTGGTGAAATGATGTGGCATTTGGCCGATAAAAAAGCAAAGGCCCTTGGGATTACCAGAGAAGAAATGGATGTCTATTCTTTTGAAAGTTACGAGCGGACAAGCGGGAGGGGCAACCAGCTCTACATTGCGCCGATCTATCTTGCTGGAAGCGCAGAGCCCGCTCTTATAGGCGATGAGGGTTCGCTTAAAAAAACTCGTTCCCTAGAAGCAATTCGAAAAGCAAATCCTATTGAGGGTTGTGAACTTATCACCGCCGCCCACTCATCAAAGTATGGCGATGGAGCTGCTTTTGTTCTGCTTGCCTCAGAAAAAGCTTTAGAAAAGTTTAATCTTAAACCTTTTGCCCGTGTTCTTACAGTTGAGGCTTGGAGCGAAGATGATCCATATAATTTTATTACTGCGCCCAATATTGCCATTCCCGAAGCGGTTTATAAAGCTAGACTTGATTTGGATCAGATAGGAGTGTTTTTGATCAATGAAGCTTTTGCTCCGGGCCCGATTAGTTTCATGAGAATGTTTGATATTCCACGGGACAAAGTTAATCCTGAAGGTGGAGCGATAGCCGATTCTCATCCGTTCGGTGCCAGTGGTGCCATCCGTTTCGTGATGCTCCTGGATTACATGAGGCGTGAGAATTTAAAGTATGGAGCATTAGGAATCTGTGCGGCCGGCGGGGAAGCCAGCGCCTGTGTTCTAGAGTTACTGTAATAACTGCGCAGCCTTTTATAAAGGCTGTTTTTATTTCTAAGATTATTATTCAGAGACTATACCCTAGGGAGGAAATTCGCAGGCAAAATTGGCTTGGTTTCCTATTCTGATAGGAACAATTTTGACGAGAAGAACTTAAGATTCGGTTTTTGCTGGATAAAGGCGAAGGTTTTAGAAGCATGCTTTAGCCGCTTCTGGAATCGCCTCAGAAACCGAATGTGGTCCGAGTCTGAGTATAGTCTTTGAATAATAAATTCTATAGCTAGACAAGTTTTATAAAACGAAGTACTATCTGGTCAGAAACTTTACATCTTTTGGAGATACAAAATGGCAAGGAAAATTGCAGTTATCGGTGCTGGTGTCATGGGTTTGGATATTGCTTTAGAGTATATATCAGCTAATTTTGAAGTTTTGATTTTTGACCAGTTCAAGAACAGGCCAGGTTTGGAAAAGGATAAGCAGGACAAGATGTGGCGGCTTTTGTTTCTTGCAATGAAAGACAAAAGGCATCTTATGCATCCAAATAATGAAACGCTTGAGACTGTGATGGAAAGAGTAACTTGGCTAGATTCTAATCCTGATAATTTCGGCCGATTGTCCGAATGCGAGGCGATGATTGAAGCAGTTTTTGAAGATATTGAGGTCAAGCACAAACTCATTAGAGATATTGATTTAGCCTGTGGTAGGCCGGTCCTTCTTCTGACGAATACATCTACTTTAGCCGTTAAGCTCTTAGCCAAAGCTTCAAAGCATCCGGAAATGGTAATGGGATTTCATTTTTTTAATCCCGTTCAGATGATGAAGCTTGTTGAGGGGATACCTCATGAGGGAACATCTGAAGAGACGGTTGGAAAAGCAAGAGAACTGGCAGAAGTTATAAATAAAAAATTTGAGCTAGTTCCGGATCTTCCCGGTTTTGTCGTGAATCGTCTTCTTCTGCCCATGATTGAATCGGCGGGCCTATTTTTTGACAGAGGAGCGGATTTTAGAGGGATTGACAGCTCTTTTAAGAACGGAACTTGGACAGAAAATGACGTGGCGCTGGAGATTGTATATAGTCACATTATAGCCGCCCATGACTTTCTGCAAGAACAGAAAAACTTTCGTGCAGAACTTACGAAAGAGAAGATAGATGAGATTGTAAGACTTGGAACTAATTTTCCTGCCGGACCGTTTGCTCTTAAGGAAGCCATCGAAAAGGGTGAAGCTGGAAAACTCAAATTCAGGATGGGGCCGGCAGAGTTATGTGACCTTGTCGGCATTGATGTTGCTAAGCATTGTCTGGAAATGCTACGTATGCAGGAGCCCGACCTTTGGTCTACGGTGCCTGATATTCTTAAGCATCTTTGCGAGGCAAAGAAATTTGGCAGAAAGGCCGGTGAAGGATTTTACTCCAGTGTTGATGTCGGCATAGTGGAAATGGCCGATGGCAAGAAGTATGCGAAGGTATCGCTAAGAGAGAATACTGTTTCTCATAATACCGTAAAACAGATTAAAAAAGTTTTTGACTCATTGCACAATGAACCCATAGAGGCAGTTGTCTTTGAGATTACGAAATGCCGCGGAGCGGACATATCGGAATTTCCGCTTGTAGCAAGAAATCCTGGTTTAGCAAAAACAGTAATAGGGGACTGGCACGCTACCGTTAAGAGTATTATGAACTTTCCCAAGCAGGTTATCGCTATAGTTCGTGGTGCTGCTTGGGGCGGTGGTTATGAGCTTGCCCAGGCCTGCGATTATATTCTGGCGGAGAAGGGAGCAAAACTTAGTCAACCTGAAGTTCTGTTAGGAATTATGCCGGGCGGAGGCGGAACTCAGAATCTCACAAGGCGGGTTGGATTACTGAAATCTCTCGGAATGATCCTCGATCCCAAGATGGAGGTTGAAGCATCAAAGCCGTGGGTCGATGAAGTTCTTGACGATATAACTCCCGAGCACTTGGATAATTTTATAAATAAAGGTCTTTGGAAGAGGAATCGTCCTTCACTATGGCCTGAACTAAATAAGGATCTTGCGGAAGCCTCAGAATTGATCTCAAAGCTTAGAAGGGGATTCGCTGGACAATCTCCGATTGCATTTGAGGCCGCTGTTGTCGCTATACTCGTCGGAAATCATAAGAATTTAGAACTGGGCTTAGCTCTAGAAGCTGAACTGGTTATTAAACTTTTTGAAAATTCTGCGGATAACATTAAAGAAGGTATTCGATCGAAGTTTGAGCGCAGAGACCCTATATTTAGCTAATGTGTGAAAATAAATCCCCGTTATCGGGGATTTTAGTTTATAAAAAACTGCATACTTCGGAAATTTCTGACCTTGACCAAAGGGAGTCTATAAGCCAGATGCCGTGTTCGTTCTCTAAGGCCAGAAATTGATTTTTGCTTTGTCTCTGGGATTGGATTTTCTCGGTATACACTCTGCCATTGGGGAGAGTGTACCTATACAGGGGACGGCTCGCCTCGTAAAGGCGGACATGCTCGCCGGTTAATTCTTTCTTAGCGTGAGCTACGAAATTTTCTGCCCAACTGTTAAGGCCGAATACACATGGTGTTGAAAACTGCATAACCATTCCCTCAATTGACACGGTTCTTTATAAGATATATAAAATCAGCAGATACTTGTCAATCTAATGAGATGGGCAAAATGAAGGACAAAGACGACCTTTTTGAATCTGAAGAGATGAAGATTCTTGAGGAGGCTAGAGAAACTCAGCGCCATGAAGGTTTTATCTCCGACTTATTTTTAGGTGAAGCATCTTTTGATTACGTTCGGCCCTTTCCGGAACAATCATCGGAAGATAAGCAAAAAGCCGACGAATTTATTGAAAGATTAAGAAAATTTCTTGTAGAAAAAGTTGATCCTAACGCCATAGATCGAGACGGTGAAATTCTTGATGACGTGATTCAGGGCCTGAAAGATTTAGGAGTTTTCGGTCTCAAGATTCCCAGAGAGTATGGTGGCCATGGCTTCTCGCAATCAAACTATCGGCGAATTTTTCAAATGGTAGGAAGTCGGTGCGCTAATATTGTAGCCTTAATAGCCCCGCCTAATTCAATTGGTGCATCTGTCCCGATCTTAAAATTCGGAACCGAAGAGCAAAAAAATAAATATCTGCCTCAATTGGCCAAAGGAAAAATTTCCGCTTTTGGTCTAACTGAAAATGAAGCTGGTTCTGATCCTTCCCGTATTAAGGCTATGGCTCAGCGTGTTTATAATGAAAAGGGCGAACATATTGGCTATAAACTGAATGGTCGCAAGGTTTGGATTACCGGCTCTGTAAAAGACGACGGTGTTCCTCTTGGAGAATATGTCGTTGTAGTGGCTAAAACGAAAGACGACCCCAAGATGAGTAAGAAGAAATTAGGCCTTAGCACGCTATTTATCAGCTCTGATCTGGTGGGTTATACAACGCCGCATAGAACGAGATTCGGCGGTTTAAAAGCCATCTATAATGGTGTTCTGGAGTTTGATAACATTTTTGTTCCAAAAGAAAATTTAATTGGCCCCGAGGGCAGAGGATTTAAAGTTGCCGATCAATCTCTTGCCGTAGGCCGGCTGACAATTGTTTCAAGCTGTGTCGGCGGATTAAAACAGTCTCTTCAAATAGCCCGCTGGTGGTGTAAGAAAAGAGTCCAGTGGCGTCAATCAATCGGAAGACATGAAGCAACCGGATCTCGGCTTGTGAAGATAGCCTACCTTACGATGGTAACTGATGCTCTTGCTCAGTATTGTGCAAAGCTGGTAGATGACCATAAGGATGTTCGTATTCCGGCTATGTCTGCTAAGGTTATAGCCACCAATCACCTATGGGAGGCTCTTGATAATCTGATGCAGATTAGAGCTGGTCGCGGTTATGAAAATTATTATTCTTTAAAGAATCGTGGTGAGATTGCTGTCGGTGTTGAGAGAATGTGGCGGGATTCCAGAGTTAACTCAATTTTTGAAGGTGAAAATACATTATTGTCTCTTGCTAGCGGCCGTGAAGGAACGGATGATTATAAGCAAAAGGCATCGGCTCTGATGGAGGGTGATTCTAAGGCTAGATTGTCTGCTGGGTTATGGATGTCAAAACAGCTTTCCAAATCATTTAAGCGAAGACTGGGTAGCTCCCACGAGACTTTTATATATAATCAGTCAAAACTTTTGACATATCAATTGCTTCGTGTCGGAGAAAAATATCGGATGACCGGTCTTCAAAAAAAACAGCTTGTTGTCGGTCAGCTTGTTGCCCGAGTCTATAATTTGTTCTTAATGGCTCTTGTCTTATCCTACGCTGAGGCCAGGAATGATAAGCCTTTAGCCAAAGAGCTTGCTGACTATTTCTGCTTAACGGTTCGTGAAGAAATGACCGGAGCGAAATGGACGACTGATTGGTTGCTTAATGGAAGTCACGGCCGAGTAGATGAGTTGGCTAAACGTTTGATGGAAGGCGAAGCCAAGTGGCTTGAAGAGGGAATTATTTCGGCTCTGGAGCAAGAAGGAGTAGAGATATAAAAATAGGGGTGCTATGGCACCTCTTTTAATTGGCAAGATTTCGTTTCATTTGACTGGATATATAAATAGTGGTATTTTATGGTCAAAATCAGGTTCTTTAACAGGAGAATAATATGGCCAGAGAAGAAGTGAATATAGCCAAAGGACTTGGTAAGGGCGTTGAGATAGTCGAGGAACTAAGGAATAAAAAATCAGCTGATAATTTGTTCGCCGGAATTTTTAACGGCAGTCCGCCGTTCGATGATGTTGCTTCTATCTCTTGGCTTAGGCCATCAGCGGAAGAAAAGCAAAAACGGGACAAGGTCATCCATGATTTAGTTAGGTTCCTGATCAGAAAAGTCGATCTCTATACGATAGATAACGAGGCTAGCGTACCTTTGGAAATTTTTAAGGGAATGGCCGAACTAGGTCTTTATGGAATGAAAGTTCCTGAAGGGCTGGGCGGCAAGGGGCTATCAAACTCAAGTTATCTGGATGCTCTTGGTTATGCCGCCAGCTGGTCCAGTGCAATATATATTGTTTTGTCAGCTCACAATACAATCGGCTGTCCGTTTCCGGTGATGTACTATGGAACTGAAGAGCAAAAAGCCAAATTCTTGCCGGAATTTGTAAAATGGCCGACAGCATTCTGCCTAACCGAGGAAGAGGCCGGCTCAGATGCGGCTAATATCAAAACTCATGCTGTGCGAGTCAGAGAAGGAAACAAGATTGTAGGTTACAGGCTTTTCGGCCAGAAATGGTATACGACAAATATCATTTTGAGCGATGGCGTTGCGTTGGCTAGATATCTTGCCGTTGTGGCACGCATAGTCAATCATCGCGATGAGATAGAGAATGAGAAGGATTACAGAAAATTTTGCTACGGCCTTTTCATTGTTCCGACGGAATCAAAAGGCGTTGATGTGGGGACGAGAAATACTTTTATCGGAATGAGGGGAATTCATAACTCTAACCCCAAGTTCAACGATGTCCATATTCCGATCTTCAATCTTATCGGAGAGAGAAGAGAGGATTGGGAATCTGATCGTGGCTGGGGACCGAGAGAGGGAAGCGGTCTTAAGGTTGCTTTTGAATCTCTAAATACCGGGAGAATAGCCATTGCTAAGGGCTGTCTGGGTGTCGCTAAACAGGCGCTCAACATCTCCAGGTGGTGGTCCAAGAAGAGAAGTCAGCTTGGCGGTCCTCTGCAGAACAAAGAACTGGTTCAGGACAAGCTTGTTTATGGAGCTAGCAATATTCTGGCTATGGAGGCAATGATAAATTATGCCTCTAACTGTTTTGAGAACGGTCAGGATGTCAGACTTGAGGCTGCAGCAGCTAAAGTATTTTGTTCAGAAAGAACATGGCAGATAGTGGATAATATGATGCAACTTAGAGGCGGCCGTGGATACGAGACTTGGCAGTCTCTCTCAAGAAGAGAAATAACTCCTCCGGATGATATGATTTGGCTTGGCTCAAGGCCTAACAGAATTTTCGAGGGTGCTAATGAAATTCTTGTCCAGTTTATTTTTAGGGAAGGAACAGATAAATATATCAAGGCTGGTATGCCGCTAATGTCCAAGGATAGTTCTATTTTTGAAAAGGCTAGGGCAGTATTAAATTTAGTTGGTTATTATGTGCGTTCTATGCAACTATGGTCTTCGGATAAGTTCAAGAGCCACGAGATACACGAAAAGTTTATTCAGCATAGGTCTGGCAGGCTTGCAAGAAAGGTTATTACCAAATCTGTTCGGTATCGAACTGAACTAGCCGTTAAGCAACTGACGCTAGATAGGCTCTCGAGAATATCAATAAATCTTGGAGCGATGTTACTGTCACTGGCTTATGCCAGACGACTAAACTACGATAGGATGTTTTACGATTATTCTCAGCTAGCCGATGTTTTTTGCCAGGCTACGCGAAAAGAGGTCGAGTCGCTGTTTAGTGATCTTGACAGCAATGACGATGATCTTAGATATAAAGTTTCAAAGGAACTTTTAAATGATAAATTTGATGATCTTCTGCTTGGCGGAATAATTCCGATAACGGAATATGATATGAGAGGACCCAAGAATTAATCACCAAAACTGCCCTGATGGGCAGTTTTTAATTTGGTGTATTTATTGTACCAAGTTAGAACCTATTTCCAAAATCGCTGACTAATGAATTCCGTCACGGCACATCGTCCGCTACGAGACACTGCGGAAGCAGTGTCTCTCCGCTACCGATGTTCCGCTCCGCCCTCGCTCTCGCCACCACACATTCTGTTTTTGTTTGGCGCGATTCCCTTTTTGTTTTTTCGGTATGGTGGTGGCGAGAGCGAGGGCGGGTTTCTCCTAAGGGAGAAACTGACGGAATTCAAATGCAGACTCGGTTTTGCGAAAACTATTTTCTGGGGATTTGGATTTCGCAAAACCTCGGCTGATTTCCCGCGCGGAGGAGGGGTTTGGGGAGGAATCCGCGCGGGTTTTGGGATTTTGCTTGTGGAAAAAGATTGTGCTATATTATTTGTATATGGAAGGATTCCCAAAACAAGGAGTTGAACCAGTAACTACTGAAAGTAGAGATGGGCAGGCTGAAATAGCTACTCAAGCTCAAGAATTTTTGTCTGGCAATAGGCAGTTTATGGGGATAGATGCTCAAAAAGTTATAGTTCACTTAATCGACTCTGGACAAACTCAAGTTGTTTGGGAAGTGATGAATGGTAAATTAGGAAAGTTTAATTCTGAACATGAACGAAATAATTTAAGACCAAATTATAATAGTTTTGCTGTTGTAGCTTTTAGTGTATTTAGAGATAAAAATAATTTTGATGATGCTGAAAAAATACTTAATTATTGGAGAGACCATAAAGATGAGATTGATGACAATAACTTTGATTTCGACCTAAATGCCAGATCTTTCGAATTAATTACAGATTTAAGTATAGCTGGGTTATCTGAACAAGCCGAAAGAATCTTTTCTAAAATGACAGAGGGTGATGTAAAAAAATCATCGAGAAAAATTATTGACACTGGTTCTCTTTAAATTAAGGATTAGAATAAATTTATTAATTAAATAATAATAATATGAAATTTGAACAAGCACCAAATATTGAAGATCACAGCCGCCCTGATTTCTCTAAAGAACACATCAAGCTCCCTCCGTTATCTGAAGAGCAGATTGCGACTTTGTCTGACAAACTTCTGATGTCACGTTGGAACACAGTATGTGATGTATTAAACAATTTAGATCATGATTTAGTACTTACTCAAGAGGAAAAAGATGCTTTAGGACATCAGGAAACAGGTAAGGAACACAGATTGTTATGGGCAGAACTAGGTAAAAGAGGACTTGCTGATGAAGTTAGGAATTCCAATCCATTAAATCTTTAAAATCCTAAAGTGCTATATAGATATTAATAAGATGAAAGAAAATTCTTTTGAAAATGTCAACTCCTCTGATCATTCTAGCTGGGTGGCTCGAGAAGGAAAGGAGTTGGCTAAATCGGCACTCGTGGCAGGTGTTGCTCTACCTATAGTATATGGAGCATTGCAACTAGTTAGTCCGGAATTAGCTGGATCAGGATTTGGGCCAGAATTTTACGGTGCAGTGGTCGCCATTGATTATCTAAGAAGGAAACAAAAAAATAATGAATGAAATAGAAAACAAGCTAACTTCACATGGCTTCACCCTAGATCAAACGAAGGTTATGATTAAAGAAGTTGAGGAAATTATTGCTCGAAAAATTTTCGCATATTATTTAAATAAACTTAATCCAGAACAAAAAGCACAAATAGAGAATTTGTCAGAAAAGACATTATTGGAGTATTTGGATTCAAATAAATCAAATTTACCTATTTTGACAAAGGACGAAATCACTAATATTTCATTAAAAACTTGGGAAGATTATTTTAACACTTTAAAAGTAAATTAACATTAGTAGTTTAAGTAATAAAAATATGAAATTTGAAAAAGCACCAGAATTAGAGGAAAAACAAGAAATACCTCAGGAATCAAGCGGTGAACAATCACGAAATGAAAAGCATGCGGAAAAAATTGATGATGCTTTTGACGATTTGATTGATAAAGTAAAAAATTCACCAGAAGCTGAAAGGGTCGCTCTAGAGGCCTTAATCAGTCAAATGAGACAAATAGCTGAGCAAATCAAACAAACTCGGGACATGAAGCATATTCATGAATTAAAAAAGATGATGCTTAAACATTGGGGAGAGCTAAATGAATTGACCCAAGGAAATCCAGAATTATTTAAAACTATTTCAGCATGGGGTAAAAAATTTGTTGAAAGTAAGATTATATTTTACGACATGATCAATGAAGTTAAAGACGAACTTATGGAAAAATCGCAAGAGATTCAAGCGTCTTGGAATGATATGCAGGTTGATATTGGGAAAATCGCTGGATGGACTGGAATTGATGGCACAAATGCGGTTCAACACTATTTAGAATCAAAGAAAAAATGGGGTGGTAGTGGCATAGAGATTGATTGGGATAAAGAATGGGGGAACAAAAAAAGAGCTACGATGGACGACTTTATTAAATCCTTAAGAGATGTAATTAAAGGTTTTGATGAAGCTGACATTAATGTGCCTGAAGCTGTAGAGTTTTTAGAAAGGTTAAATGGTTTGATTAGGGAATTAACCAGTTTATGCTACAAAGAAGGGTCTGGCTCTGGTGCTTCGGTTATTGCCAGACATCCTGAAGCAGAAGAAATTTTACGAAGACTTTCTGAGCAATCAAAAATTGTTTCAAAAAATATCTCCGAAGCAAGTAAAATATACAAAACAACTAAAAAAATCCGAGATACACATTTTCTAGAATTATATGCTGAAGGGGTTGCTGCTTGAAAGTTTTTATCAATACTATCAATAAAAAACTATGAGCCCTGAAAAAATACCAAATAACTTTAGAGAGCAACCTACTATTAAATCTCCAGAACAAGATAGAAAGATTGCTGTGTTCTGGAGTCAACTTTTGAGATTTGTCATGCGCAGCGGTACCGAAAAAGATATTACCACAGCTTTTGGTGACGAACAGAAGAGTCGCAAAGTTGCCGATATTATCCTAGATGCGGCCGCAAACGTGGCTGCCCAAGACAGAACGCCAGAGCCTGAAAGGCCTTATAAGCAACCATCGAATCGTGAGAGAGAGTTCATGCATCAGGCCTCAGTTTTTTATCGTCAAATATTAGAGCTTTCTAAACGACACGGTATAACAGAAGAAAATTTAGATGATGCGATTCTCGCCAATCCAGAAAGCCTAGCTAGGGCAGTAGCAGATGTAATTAAAGCAAAGTTTTAGATAAACTTCCTGGAACTTTAAAACATTCAAGGTCTTGAACTTGAATGAGTATCTTAATTGTTATCGATAATTTTTAACAAACTCCTCAATTTCTGCATCAGAGTAGCCGAGTAGTTTTCCTATTTCACGATGGTATGCTGTTTGTTCGGGCCCTTTCGGAGCGGGTGGAAGTTCGTCTCCAACTTTAACTTTTGATAGTTCAGCACAATAATCTTCCATCATTCGTCTCATCCTGTGTGCGTTAAATTCTTGATCTGGTCGATAATATATATAATCCGTTTGGTTTCTGATTTGTGTGGCAATCTCCTTACCACCCCTACGCTCAAAATTAACTAGTGGTATGATCGTTTCTATGTGTGACAAACTAGTTTCTAGTAAAACAGAGGCGGTTGCAATTGGTTTTTTACCCTCTTCTACGGCTTTAACTTGTTCTTCTTGAGAAAGTTTAGAAAATCTAATTTCATTCAATCCCGCGATATTTTGCCCCGGGCCTTGTTCAAAAGTATTCATAAGTAAATTATATAAAAGAAGTTAACACGGGTCTAATAAGACTTAGGTTCGCTTTCCTCAACAGCTTGTTTAGATTTTTGCAGAAACTCCTCAAGTTTTTCCCTCTGTATTCTTATTACTTTGCCTACTTTAAAGGCGACTATTTTGCCTTCCTCAATTTGCCCGCGTACAGTTTTAGGATTAACTTTCAAAAATTCTGCAACCTCTTGTAAGGTCAAAACATCAGGCAATCCCTCAGTCATGGGTTGTTTTTCTGGGGTTGATTCTGGCATTCCCGACTCCATTTTATTTTTCATAAATTTTACTTTATAATATTAATTAATAATTAAATTAAATCTATTTTCTTTTTGCTAAAGTGTCCAGAACATCCTTTCGTTCCTCTGGGGTGAGTGTATGTATTTCGTTTGCTTGAGTATGGATTAGATGATAGCGAAGTACTGAAAGCAATTTTCTATCAATTGTTTGTGCTAGAGCTTTATAAAGTTCGACTAGTTGCCAGTGAGCTCTACCCAATGTCTCCTCGTTTGCTGATATCTGATGCTCTATGGCTTTTTGAGAATCCCTATCATTGTTTAACTTAGCTGTTTCGAGCATGGCTTTAGCTGAAGCAGTATTAGATTCCAAAATCCATGTATCATGTTCAAGTTTTGATATGCCAGAATCAAATAGTGCTTTTGTTAGCATGTCTTGTTCTGGAGTAGGCTCCGGCTTTATAGCGTCATCTTCCATTCTTCCTAATGTTTCGTGAGACATATATTTATTGTTATATTAATTTACTTTACGGGGTGGTTTGCCTTCAGAATCTATATCTCCAGTTATTTCGTCAGGAATCTCACCTCTTTCAAGATATTTTCTATCTTCATCTTCTAGTATGCCATGGACGCCCATTAATACCTCAATATAACCGATACTTTCCTTTAAGCTTTTCGAGTTGGCAACCATAATTTCTAATGTTCTTTCAAGAATTTGGATTTTCTCTTGTATGAAATTTTCTCTATCGGCTTCAGTCATATCGCGAGACAATCTGACAAAGCGTGCATAAAGATCTCCCTGCCCAGCCTTTAATGTTTCAAGTTCTAATTTTTTTGCCTCAATATCTCCTTCTAAAGTTGAAAGTTCTTGACGGGTTTTGGTTAAATCACCTTTCAATTCCTTAATATTTTCCGCATCTCTAGAATATTGTATTTCCGGTCTTTCTTGTGACATATACCAACAATATAGCACAATCTTTTTCCACAAGCAAAATCCCAAAACCCGCGCGGATTCCTCCCCAAACCCCTCCTCCGCGCGGGAAATCAGCCGAGGTTTTGCGAAATCCAA